>Ga0209040_10000248_pt1 | contig 39194 bp, 37 predicted proteins | sample BogFormECP12_OM3_FD_188240 | JGI IMG/M metagenome (GOLD analysis project Ga0209040, IMG submission 188240) | Bog forest soil microbial communities from Calvert Island, British Columbia, Canada - ECP12_OM3 (SPAdes) (version 2) | ecosystem: Environmental > Aquatic > Freshwater > Wetlands > Bog ... | reverse complement strand
GATCACCAGTTGCGTTAGACCGCAGCGGCCATACAACATGTTGCGATGCCATGGGAATCCATCACAACTGGCTGGTTTCATGGAATCGATGTACTAGTGAAGTTGGCGCTATAAAGTCGATGGCGAGTCGGCAGCCGCGGTATATAAAATCCATATAAACGCTGACCGGCGTCTGGTCGCCGGCAAGGCGCGTGCCGTCACTATTTTGGAGCCGCGAAATCAGCATCGAATTTATATGCGGCTCAGGCCATTTTCGCCGCCATGAGCGACTGGTTTTTCGACTATCACCAGGTTCTGCAGTTCCGCCTGGTCGGCATGACGATGCTGCTCGGCATGTTTGGTGTTTGCAACGCGCTTGGATACGGCCTGCGCATTGGTTGTCGCACCCTCGCCGGGCGCATATCGCCTGGGACACCTATATGGCAGCGGCGCACTCCGTGAGCGGTTTCGGCCGTGCGGCCGGACCCGGCCTTGCCGGCGATCTAATCGCCCGGCTCGGCGAGAAGATGCGCAGGCTGTTGCGCCCAAACTGGCTGCTGTTTCGCTCGAATGAGACCGCCGACGAGCTGACCGTCGCCCGCCAGGGACCGGTGGAGATCCGCCAGACGCTTGCCGGCTGGTCACTGGAAACCCGCGTCAAGGGCGAACCGGACCGGGCCCGCGCCACCGCGCTGCGGCGTCTGGGCAATGACGTGAATGGCGGGAATCGCAGCAGGGCACGGCTGCGCGTCGTGCGTCCCCTGGTGCAGACCGAAGAATCGATGGGCCGATGGCGGCTTCGCGTCGCCCTGCCAGGCGTGGACAGCGACTTCGTCGCCGCCGCGGGGCGCAATGGCAGGGTTCGGCTGCGGGCCTATGACTCGGAAACGCTGGCCGTGATCCGCGTACTGGGCCGCCCCACACCGCTGGCCATCCAGCACGCCGAGACCGCAATCCGCCATGCGATCGCTCCGACAACCGGCGATCACCGGCACGCGGCCGCAAGTGGCCTCCGCGACCGTGTGCACGGCGCGGTTCTGTACGGTGGGCAGTGGATCGATGCAGACCGCCAGGCGGCCATTCGCGTCCAGTGCGCGGCGGATCGGCGGCAGCGCACCTTCCAGCCAGTCGAGCGAGGTAACCTGCGGCACGAGCACCAGGCTGGCGCTTTCGGCTTCCAGCCGTTCATGCGAGCGAAGATGAGTCACTTGCGGCGCGCCGGCTCGCAACAACGCACACATCAAGTCGGGCCGTCCCCGCCGAGCACGATTATGTGCCCTTCGTCCTCAATCGCGCCGAGGCTGTCGAGCAGGGCGGCCCACGGTTCTGGAGGTTGCAGCGGTAGGCTGGGCGGCGCGCGACGAGGCGCGGCCACCGCACGGGCGTGCGTCAGCATGGGAGACGGCTCCAGGCAAATGCAATCAGCGGACCGGAATAGTCGCGGTTCATGACGGCGCGGAAGATCAGCGCCATGGCATATAATTGCTATCGGTGTCGTAGCCAACGCATATAGGATTTGTGTGGGTGGCAGGGGCCGGGTTCGTCCCCAAGCCTGCCAATTTGAGCCCGGAGCTCCCCGTTTGCCTCGCCAGCCCGCCGGCTATACAGGATTTATACGAGATGGCCTTGTCCGGGCACTCGAATGTCCATCCCTCCCGCCGCCGCCCAGGACTTCCGAATCTTCAGTCTGATCGGATCGATCATCAGTCGGCGACGAAGGCGCGATACACTTCCACCATGTCGGCGACCGACGCCCGGTAGATTTGCGCGCCGTGCTCTGGCGTCGACAGCGACGGATCGGAACCGATGCGGCCGTCAGGGAAGCGGCGGCGGTAATCGGCAGAGTCAAAGAAGCCGGTGCTCTTCGGCGCCACCTTCGGCGACATCTGCGCATGCTTGATCGCCTGCGGATGGTAGTGCTGCGACAGTGATACTTCGGCCGCCGTGGCGTGGCTGCCATTGGCGTCGCCATACAGCTCCTTGGCCAGCGCGGTGGCGCGCGGCCCCTGCGACCAGAACACCATCTTGCAACGCACCGGCGAGGACTCGTCCGGGCCTCGCATCGACGAGGCGGCATAGATCTCGTCGAACGCCGCGGTCACGGTGGCGACGTTGCCGCCATGGCCGTTGATGAACAGGAAGCGTTCGAAGCCGTGCTTCATCAGCGAGATCACCACATCTCCCACCAGCGCGATCAGCGTCGATGGCCGCAGGGTGATGGAGCCGGCGAAGCCCAGATGGTGCTGCGACATGCCGATGGTGAGCGTCGGCGCCACCAGACAGCCGATCTCGTCGCCGACGCCCTTGGCAACGAATTCCGCGTCCAGATGGTCGGTGCCGATCAGGCCGTTCGGCCCATGTTGCTCGGTGGAACCGATCGGGATGATGATGCCGCGCGAGGTGCGCAGATAGTCCTCGACCTCATGCCAGGTGGATAGCGCGAGCTGCATTTGTGTTCTCCTGTAGCTCACGCCATCTTGCAGCCCAGTGGCTGCTTCGGCAATTGCGTGGCAGGTCGCGCCGCCGTTCCTGCAGAGATGTCTGCATCAATATTTGGGACGTCAAACGGCACATCCACCGCGCCCTGACTCGGCTCGCCGACCGACCCGTAGACTGTGTCAGCCGTGAACGTCGAGGCGATCGAAGGAAACACGGTGCGGTGCAGCCACGCAACGGGCTTGCCATCGGCGTCCAGACCGCCTTCGAGATGCTGCACCGGGATCGCGTGATAGTAGCCGTGGGCAAATCGTCCTCGCGGCTCCACGTCACCTTTACCGGTGCGCCGACTGCGCGCGCCGGAAACGCCGCCTCTGCGACATAGTCCGCCTTGGACTTTCGTCCGAACCCGCCGCCGAGCAGGCTCACGTTTACCGTCACGTCCGACTGATCGATGCCCAGCACCTCGGCGACGGTCGCGCGCGCCTGCTGCGGGTTCTGTTTGGCCGCCCACACTGTGCAACCGCTGCTGAGAACGCCGCGATGCTGGACTCAGGGTTCCATCATCGCATGCGCGATATGTGGCGCGAAATAATCGGCGCTTACACGCTTGGCCGCTGTCTGCAAGGCGCGGCGCATCACCATTTTCGCGCACGACCTTCCCCGGCTGGCGCGCCGTCTCCTCCAGTGTGGCGCGATAGGCCGTGGCGTCGTAGTCGGCGATGGGTCCAGGCGCAGGGGAATCGCACTTCGAATTCGCTTGACAGGCGAGTCGATCCTTGCCCGGCTCGGGCGAGATCGATTCTACCCCTGACGTTGAGACCACGTCAGGGGGATACCAAATTGGATCAGTTTGCCGCGTGCTTTGCGGATCTGGGGGACCGGCGGAGCGGGAATGCCGGCCTGCACGACTGCCACGAACTGCTGACGATTGCCCTGTGCGCGGTTCTGTGTGGCGGGCAGGGCGCGGTGGACATGGCGGTTTTTGCCAGGGCGAAGCAGCCGTTGCTGCGCGGTTTCCTCAAGCTGAAGAACGGTCCGCCCAGCTACGCACGTTCAACCGGCTGTTCCGACTGCTCGATCCGGTGCAGTTCGGTGCCGCGTTCCGGCGGTTCATGGCAGCGTTTTTCGAGACCTATCAAGGTGTTGTCGCAATTGACGACGCGGAAGCCATACGCGCACAAGGCAGAGCCGTCAAAGGATCTCGTCAAGACCGTCGAGACGCTGAAGCCCACAATTCTGGTCGGCGTCAGTACCAGGAGTGGCGCGTTCAACCAGCGCGTAGTCGAAGCGATGAGCCGGCTCAACGAGCGGCCGATCATCTTCGCGCGCTCCAATCCGACAAACAAGGCAGAGTGCACCGGCCGAGCAGGCATATGCTTGGTCAAAAGGAAAGACGCTGTATGCGGCGAACAGGCGGCGGCTTTCATGGCGGCGACACATGGTCGCCTCACCGGCGCGGCTGGCGTCTGCCTTTCGACGCTTGGTCCGGGCGCGCTCAATCTGACGACGGGCACCGCTTATGCCCAGCTCGATGCGATGCCCATGGTCATGATAACAGGGCAGGAAGGCATTCTGAGCCGCAAGCAGGCCCGCTTTCAGGTCGTGGACATCGTCTCGACTATGACGCGGCTGACCAAGATGGCACATTCGATCGTCAGCCCGGCGACAATCCCATCGATCGTGCGAGAGGCCTTCCGAATGGCGCAGCAGGAAAGACCTGCCAGAGGACATCGCGGCCGAGGAAACGCCCGCGATTCCGACAGTGCCGCCCCACCCGATCGCGCTGCCGGTCGCCGATAGTGGGGCGCTGGATCGAGCGGCCGAATTGATTCTCAAGGCCGAGCGCCCGCTGGTGATGCAGGGCGCGGCGGCGAGCCGTCGTCGCCTCGCGGACGCCTTATCGAATTTCGTGAAGCCAAATACCATTCTTCAACACGCAGATGGGCAAGGAGCAGTTTCCGAACACGCTCCTGCTCGACAACGCACTTGCGACGATGGGGGCCGGGCTGCCCTCGGCCATCATGGTGGCGATGCTCCATCCACGCGACGCGTGCTCGCGGTATGCGGCGATGGCGGGTTCGTGATGAATTCACAGGAGCTGGAGACCGCCGCGCGTCTTGGGCTGAATCTCGTTGTCCTGGTCCTGCAGGACAACGCCTACGGAATGATCCGCTGGAAGCGGGCGGCGGACGGCTTTCCCGATTTCGGCATGACCTTCGGCAATCCCGACTTCGTCGCCTACGCCAAGGCCTACCGCGTCAGGGGCAGCCGGGTCGAGAGCGCCGATGGTCTGCCGGCCGCCGACACTCGAAACCGCCTTTGCCGAAGGCGGGGTGCACCTCGTCACGGTGCCGGTCGATTACTCCGAGAACATGCGGGTCCTGGTCGACGAGCTGCGCGCCCACGCGTCATGGGACGAGCGCAACCATGATTGAGGTCGTTCAGGCATTTGATAGAACGCCGATCGCAAATCTCGACAGCAATGGTGCGGCGGCGCTCGACCGCAGATCGAAGCCGCCCACCTATCTGCCGGTCTATCCGGAGTGAATCCCTGATGGATATGCCCGAGCACACGGCCTCGCCCGACACACCACTTGCCAACCCGCCACCTGATCAGTCGTCGGCGCAAGCGGATCGGTCCGTTGGAGAGAGTTCGCTCCCCAATATCGTCGTGGTCGGCGGCGGCGCGGCGGGGCTCGAGCTGGTGACCCGTCTCGGCGACCGCCTCGGCCGGCGCGGGCGGGCGCACGTCATGCTGGTAGAATGTGCCCGCGCCCATCTCTGGAAACCGTTGCTGCACGAAGTGGCCGCGGGCAGCCTCGACCCCGATGCCTACGAGGTGAACTACCTGGCCCAGGCACACTGGCATGGCTTCCGCTATCGCCTTGGTGAAATGATCGGGCTCGACCGCGGCGCCAGGGAAGTGCATCTTGCCGCCACGTTCGATGACGAGGGGCGCCAGATCACACCGCCGCGATCCATCGGCTACGACATGCTCGTGATCGCGATCGGCAGTGTGACGAATGACTTCGGAACCCTCGGCGTCGCGGAGCATGCGGTGCCACTGGAGACGCCGACACAGGCGGCCCGCTTCAATCGGCGGCTGATCAACGCCTGCCTGCGTGCGCAGACGCAAACTGGCCCGATACGTCCGGGCCAGCTTCACGTCGCGATCATCGGCGCCGGCGCGACCGGTACGGAGCTTGCCGCCGAGTTGCATCGGACCTTGCGTGAAGTGGTTGCCTATGGTCTCGACCGCATCGATCCGAAGCGCGACATTCGCATTGTGCTGATCGAGGCCGCGGACCGCGTCCTGCCGGCCCTGCCGGAACGCATCTCCAAGGCCACGAACCGCTTGCTCGATCGTATGGGCGTCGAGGTCCGTACCGGCGCTCGGGTGAAAGAAGTGACAAGCGACGGCGTTCGGCTCGCCGATGGATGCTTCATTCCTGCGGAACTGGTGGTGTGGGCGGCGGGAGTCAAAGCGCCGCAGGTCTTGCGAGACCTCGATGGGCTGGAGGTTAACCGCATCAACCAGCTCGTGGTCGAACCGACATTGCAAACGAGCCGCGACCTCGACATCTTCGCCATGGGCGATTGCGCCTCCTGCCCGCGGCGAGGCGAGGCCACTCCAGTGCCACCGCGTGCACAGGCCGCGCATCAGGAGGCCGTCCATATGGTCCGTCAGATCGAGCGACGGCTACGCGGCCAACCTCTGCTTCCATTCACATACCGGGACTTCGGTTCGCTGGTCTCGCTCGGCAGCCATAGCACGGTCGGCAGCCTGATGGGTCTCCTCCTCGGCCGCGGCGTGTTCATCGAAGGTTTGTTCGCCAGGGTGATGTATCATTCGCTGCGCATCATCCATGAGCGGGCGTTGAACGGCACGCTCTATGCCGTACTCAGTTTCCTCTCACGCGCTCTGTCGCGCCGCACCGGCCCCCCGGTGAAGTTGCATTGAGCGGCTCGCTGTCCGCCAATGCCACCGGACTCGCCGATATCCAGGCCGGTCCCAGCGCCAATTTCGGCGGCGTGGGAACGCTTGATCAATCGGCGTCCTTCGGCAACGGCAGTCCCTTGCCGGCATCGATATCCCTTTGCCGCCCGGACGCTAATCAGCCGACCGATAACGAAGCGCCTGAGAGCTTGCGCGGGTTCCTGCAACGCAGGAAGAGGCCACCGAAGACCGATTACTGGCACACGAGACCACACAGTGCGATTGTCCAGCGACCGAATACCCATTATAGGCAATTTCGCAATGAGCCGGCCGCACCCTCCCGATGTTGACGCCGTGGTGATCGGCGCCGGGTTCTTCGGCTGCCATATCGCGCTGGAACTGCGCAGATTGGGCATGGAACGGGTGATTCTGGCAGACCGCGAGGCCGGCATCCTCCGGCGCGCCTCCTATGTGAACCAGGCGCGGGTGCACAACGGCTACCACTATCCGCGCTCGCTCGGCACTGCCTCGCGGTCGCGACGAAACTTCCCGCGCTTCTGCGCGGAGCATTCCTTCGCCATCACCGGGGGGTTTGAGAGCATCTATGCCATTGCGAGACACTCGCTGGTTGGCGCCTCCCAGTTTGCCGCCTTCTGCGCCAGCATCGACGCGCCGTGCCGAGAAAGCCCTGCGCATTTGCGCCGCCTGTTCGATTCCGACCTGGTCGACACGGCCTTCATCGTGAACGAGGTCGCATTCGATGCAGCGGCGCTCGCCGACGACCTGCTGGCGAGACTAAGCGCCGCCGGCGTGGAGCTGCGCCTGTCCACCGCCGGCCGCATCGAGGCCGCCGACCCAGCCGGCGCCGACCTTTCCCTGAACGGTTCGCCGCTACGTGCTGGCTGGGCGTTCAACTGTACGTATGCCGCGCTCGATGATGTGGGGGTGCGACTGGCTTGCCCCCTCAAGAAGGAATTGGCCGAGATCGCGTTGATCCTGCCCAGCCCTGTGTTCGCCGGCATCGGCGTCACCATCATGGATGGCCCATTCTTCTCCACGATGCCGTTCCCGGCGCGCAAGTGCCATTCACTGAGCCATGTGCGCTACACGCCACACGCCGCCTGGATCGACCCAAACGAGGCGGCAACGAGCACGCACAGCCGAGTAACGAAAATGCTGCGCGACGGCGCCCGCTATATGCCGCCATTGACGAGAGCCCGCCCGCTTGGTTCCCTGTACGACGTGAAGGCGGTATTGCTGAGCACCGAGCGCGACGATGCTAGGCCGATCTTGTTCGAGTCATCGGCGGTGAGCCGGCGGGTGATCTCCGTACTCGGCGCCAAGATCGACAACATCTACGACCTGTTGGATGTGCTGGCTCATCATGACTGGTCCTGAGGCTATTCCGTCTGCGGGAGCTAGCGCGGGTTCGGTTAGCGTGGTCATCGTGGTCGAGGAAACGCCGCCCGATGCCGCGGCGCTGACAAGCTGGGGAGAGGCGCTCGCGGCCCTGTTCAATGACACGGAGTTTGTGCTGATCGCCAATGGCGTGCCCTCCGGAGTCGCGCTCGCGCTGGAAGCCCTGACCGGCAATCTTCCCGACATCACTGTCCACTTCCTTGCCGAACGCATCGATCACGATACTGCCTATCTGGTTGGGCTGGACACCGCCGTAGGCGACTGGGTTCTGCTTACCGAGCTGCGCACCGACCGCTTGCGGGCACTTCGTGACGTGATCGCCCGGCTGGCCGAGGGCTACCAAGTCGCCATCGCAGTGGGCGATGAAAGCCGGGAGCACAGCCCGATCTACAGCGTGCTGGCGAGGCTGTATTTCCGTCTCTACCGCCTGTCCACCGGCCGAGCGGTGCTGGTGCCGCCGGCGGCGCTGCGGCTCTACGCGCGGGCCGTGGCGCTCTACATCGCCGGCTCCTCTGAAGGCGAGATGCTGATCAAGGCCGGCAGCATCGCGGGCGGCTTCCCCGCCGTCGTCCTCCGTTATCCTGGGCTCGCCGCTGACCCACCGCGGTGGCGCGGCTTGCGCGGCTCTATCGCCAAGGGGGTGCATGAACTACTGAGCGCCTCGGCGCTCCCGCTGCGCATGGCCAGCCTGGTGGCGCTGGCAACCGGGGTGCTGAGCTTGTTGTACAGCCTTTATGTGGTCGGAGTGTACATGCTGAAGCCAGACGTGCTACAAGGCTGGACTACGCTATCATTGCAGATTTCAGGCATGATGTTCCTATTTTCCTTGCTGTTCGCACTGATGGCGGAATACGTGCTGGGCATCTATCGTGGCATCTCGCCGCGCCGGCGTTACGTGATCGTGCGCGAGCTTCGCAGCCGTAGGCAGCGCCAGCCCGACCGACTCAACGTGGTGGACGGGTCCGGCGTATTCCGGCTCGGCATGCCGGTAGAGAACACGCCATGAGCCGAGCACTGATCGGCCATACCGGATTCGTCGGCGGCACGCTCTTCCGCGCCTGCAGCTTCACGCACGTATTCAACACCAGCAATTTTCGCGAGCTCGCCGGCCAACGCTTCGACGAAATCATCTGCGCCGGCATCCCCGCGGTGAAGTACATCGCCAACCGCGAGCCGGAGCAGGACTGGCTGCAGATCTCAGCACTGTTGTCGGTGTTGGAGCAGACACGGACTGGGCGGTTCGTGTTGATCTCGACGATCGATGTCTATCCGGATCCGTCGCAACCGCTGGACGAGGACGCGGCACTGGAAGGATTGCCCAACCAACCGTACGGCAGACACCGTTTGGCGGCGGAGCGGTTCATCGCCGGGCGTTTTCCCAGCCATGCCATCGTACGGCTGCCGGCACTGTTCGGGGAGGGCTTGAAGAAGAACGCCCTGTTCGATCTGTTGCACGATAACATGGTCGAGAAGATCAACCCTGCAGCCGAGTTCCAATGGTATCCCACGCACCGTCTCGCTGGCGATCTGGAGCACATCGCCCGCGTCGACCTGCGCCTGGTTAACCTGGTCACCGCGCCGATGCCGATGCGCGAGGTGATCGCCCGCCACTTCCCGCACGCCCAGGTGGGGCCAGAGGTGCTGCCGGCCCCTCGTTACAACCTACGGACACGCCATGCCGCTCTGTTCGGTGGCGCCGGCGGATACGCGATGGCGGCCCAGCAAGTCATGGAAGCGATGGACGCATTCATTGCACAGGCGCGGCAGCCATGAGCGTTGCCGGACTTGCCATTTCCAGCATCGCTTGGCCGGCGGAGGAAGATGCGGCGGCGTTGGACCTGATCGCCGAAGCTGGGTTCACGGGCATCGAGCTGGCCCCAGGCAAGGCATTTGGGCCATGGGACGCCATCGAATTGGCCAACGTACGCGCCACGGCAGCCAGCCTTGCCGCGCGCGGCCTGCCGGTGGTGGCGCTGCAGGCCATCCTGTTCGGTGTGCCGGGCGCGAAGCTATTCGGCACTGCGGATGAGCAGGCCGCGCTCGCCCGACACCTTCGCCTGGTCGCTCGCATCGCCGGCGCGTGCGGTGGCGTGCCCTGCGTGTTCGGCGCCCCCGCTGCGCGCGACCCCGGCGACCTCTCGGAAGATGATGCCATCAGTCACGCCGCTAGCGTCTTCGCCGGGCTGGCACCGGACTTCGCTGCCGAGGGGGCGTCCCTGGCCTTCGAAGCCAATCCGCGGGAGTACGGCTGCCGTTTCGTGACGCATACCGACAAGGCGGTGGCCCTGGTGCGCCGCGTCGACGCCGGCGGGTTGGGGGTCCAGATCGACGCGGGGACGATGATGATTAACAACGAGCCTCCCGGCTGGCTCGCGGGGGCCGCCCAGTACGCCGTGCATTGTCACGCCAGCGTGCCGCATCTGGTGCCGGTGGCGCCGTATGGGGCTGCGCACGCTCCGCTCGCGAAGGCGCTGCGCGCGGCGGGCTATCGCGGCTGGGTCTCGGTGGAAATGCGGGCGGTTCCGGACTGGCGCGCCGCCGTGCGCGCGGCGGCACCTGCGATGCGGGCGGTGTGGCTGTGAACAGTGCATGGCAGGTCCCCCAGCACACTGTGACGGTGCTGGCGCCGCGCCGCCACGATTTCGCCCTGGTCATCCCTGTCATCAACGAGGGTGCGCGCATTGGCACCCAGCTCAAGCGCATCGCCGCGCTTGCCCCGCCAGTGGACGTCGTCATTGCCGATGGCGGGTCCACCGACGGCTCGCTCGACTTTGAGAACCTAAGCTCGAGCGGGGTAAGGGCGCTGCTGGTCAAGACCGGGGCCGGCAGACTCTCGGCCCAGTTGCGCATGGGCTACGCCTGGTGCTTGGACGAGGGCTATGCCGGCATTGTCACCGTGGATGGGAATGGCAAGGACGGGTTGGAGGCGATCGGCGATTTCGTAGCGAAGCTGAGCGACGGATTCGATTACGTCCAAGGCTCGCGCTATCGCGAAGGCGGATTGGCAGAGAATACGCCATTCGACCGTCACCTCGCGGGACGGCTGATTCACGCGCCGGTGCTGAGCCTCGCCGCGCGGCACTGGTTCACCGACACCACGAACGGCTTCCGCGCCTACTCAGCGCGCTACCTGCGTGATCCGCGGGTGGCGCCGTTCCGCGATCTATTCGCAGGCTACGAGCTGTTGTTCTACCTGACCGTACGCGCGCCGCAGCTCGGCTATCGCGTCACCGAGATCCCTGTGACGCGGCGCTATCCGGCACGCGCGCCGGCGCCGACCAAGATCTCCGGCTGGCGCGGCCGCGTTGACGTGCTAAGCGGGCTGTTCGGCGTGGCGCTTGGCCGCTACCACCCGCGCTGTCCCATTTTTGCACCTGGGACTACCGCATTGAAGCGTCGCATATAGCGCGAAGCGCCCTCTGGACCCGCTTCGAGGCCGATGATCCTCGCCGGCAATCCTCAGGCCTAGCTGCACCGGCAATATTGGCTAAGGTGGAGGGTAACAATGCTCAAGCTCAGGGCTCTGACCACGGCCAATTGCATCCGGACGAGCGATGATCGCGTAGTCCTGGTCGTGATCTCAACCATCATGGTTGTATATTACGGCTTGCTTCTGACCGACGGCCATTTCAACATTCTGCATCCGACCAGCCTCGGCCTCATCTTCAACAACATGCTTCTGCATATGCTGGACGGCCGATTTGACATTGATCCGACGGTCATTGGAAATGAAGCATTCGTCCGCGACGGTCGTACGTATGCTTATTGGGGCATTTTCGGCGCCTTGCTACGGCTACCGCTGCTGGTCTGGCCGCGCGCGATCAATACGGATATCACCGGATTGTCCTGTTTGGCCGGTGTCTGCATCGGTGGTTTTTTTAAGCTGCGCAGCTTGCTGCTGGTGACACGACATAGCACCGTCTCGTCCGATACCAAGCTGCTGGTCGGGGCTGTTGGCGCTTGGCTGTTATTGGGTGGCGCACAGACCGGGTTTCTGCTGGCGTCAATCTATCAGGAGGTAATGTTCTGGTCAGGTGCGATGGCCGCAGTATTCGTTTATGTCGCGATCCGTGGATTGCTGCGGGCGCAATTCTCGACCAGCTCTTTGTCCGTGATGGCAGCTATGGCCGGACTGGGTTTAAACACGCGCGTGTCCATCGGCATTGGACTCTATGCGGCCTTGGGGCTGCTATTGGCTGTGTTGCTTTACGAGGAGCTAAGCGGCGCCGGCGACGCTCGCCCATGGAGTGTACGCCTATATAGCGCGGCGCTGCAGCGCCGAACGTTGATCTCGCTGGCGATCCTATTATCTTTTGTGATCATTGCCGGTATCATCAATGCCGGTCGCTTTGGCAATCCGCTCACGTTCGCCGATTACCGCCACCACCTGGGTAGCCTATTCCCGGGCCATATGGAACGCTTGCAAACCTACGGCCTGTTCAATTTGGAACGAGTGCCATTTGGCCTGATCTACTATTTCTTTCCGGTCTGGGTGCTGCGCGGTGCTGACGGGAACCTAATGCTGAACGAGTACCGCTACCGGCTGATAGACGTTGCCGAGCTGCCACCCGCGAGCTTCCTGCTTACGGAAATGCTGCCGATTCTGCTGATGGTTTTGGTCTGTTGGCGGACAGGCGTCTTCTACCGGCGCAAGCCACGTCTGTCGCAGGCACTTGCCATTGCAGCCGGACTTTCCGTTCCCGGCGGCCTTATGTTGACCGCAATGGGCATGACTTACCGCTACAGGATGGACTTTCTTCCGCTACTGGAATTTGTAAGCTTTCTCGCGATTCCGCTTCTGTCCCAGAAATATGCGGTGCATCGGATGGCACGCGGACTCCGTATTTCGCTGGTACTGGCAACCATCGTCGGCATCGTTGCGGCACATGTGATTCTGGTACTATACAAGATTTCGCCGTTAGGGCCCGGTCAAATGCATCTGCAAGAAGGCATCATCAATCTCTACTCCTCGGCGGCGTTGCATAAACTAATCCGCTGAAGCGGCTTACATCGGATCGCTCTACTCAAAACCGATGCGACCGCAGTGGGCGGCACGTCGCCACGTCAGGGTGGCGGTCCGAGGTTCGCGGGTTTGGCGATCCGGTATAGATTGGCGACCGACGAACTGGCCACCTGCTGGAGATTGGGCGGCAATGCTTCGGTCTGGGCGCCGAAATGCTGTAGCAAGACATAGTCGAACTTGTTCTCCCAGCCGTCCCAATACTCCGACCGACCCTGTCGGCCTCGTTCCCCATTAGTCGGATCATCCTTGCGGCCGAGCCCATGCACCAAGTCAGACACGTGCAACGGGTGGCCGTTCGCCATGCTGGAACCCACCAGCTCAGGAGCTGGACGCACGGTACTCAAGCCGGTGAAGGCTCGGTACATGGTCAGGAATGGTACGAAGGCATCGCGGTCTATCACCGCCACCATCTGTGCGCGGTATGTCGCCTGCCATGGACCGGCACGCCCGCTATCGCTGCCGGGGTCATTCTCCACGACGAGCAACCGGCTCCCACGCGGCATTTCGGCGACAACTTTGCGTATTTCGGCGATTTGTCCATCGACTGCCCGCAAGTCCCTGGCAATCCCCACGGACCGCAGCACAGTGAGTGCGAGAAGCCCACCCAGCACTGCGCAACCAAGTAAGCGCCCCATCCGTGCGGTCGTGCTGGTTGCGCTGATCAGCAACATCACCACAAGCAACGGCAGATAATGATCCAGGTTGTAGGCTCCTAGCGCGATCGACGGAATGCAGGCAGCTACGAGTCCAACGGCCAGCGCCACAGGCCAGAGGGAAGCCGCAAGCCGGAGACGCCCGCTCAATAAGCCGAGCACAAAAACCGACAGTGCTATTCCGCCGGTCAGAATGTCTGCACGCCCGCCGTAGAACCATACCGGTGACTTGAGTGCAGCGAACCTGGCCGAAAGATCGCCGAATATCATTGTCGTGCCACCGATATCGGCCCGATCCAAGGGGACGCTAAGTGCGACCAGAATTGCCGGCAGAGCCTGCGTAGCCGCCGCCAGCCAGTCCAACGCAAACCCCCGCCAGGGATTGAAGCCGGCGCGCCAGGCTCGGACCAGTTCATAGACGAAGACGCTCAGGCAATAAGCTCCAAAAGCGAAGAGATGGGCAAAATACAGCATCAGGGATAGCGCGCCGAACAATACCGTGCGCAACCATCGTGGCCAGCGGCCGTTCGCGACCAAGTCATTACTGGCGATCCAGCCGGCAAAGAGCATCACCGCGAGGCAAAGCGCGGGCAGGTATTCCAGGAAGCCCCACGACAGAAGAAAGTTGTAGACGAACAGAAATGTCGCCAATGGCACCAAACTGAGGCGGCGATGCACCGCGAAATGCAGCATGGCAACGCTCAGCGCGGGCAAGACAATGCAAATCGCGACGAAGATGCGTCCGGCGTCGTAGATCGGCGCGAGATGACGCAGCACGACAAAAGCGACATCCATCGCCTGGTATGGAATCGCCTGCCAATGCAGCCTGTAAACGATACGCAGCGCCTCCGAACGGTCGAAGGCGGACAGGACATGCATACGGGCCAAATGGTTCAGATAGTCACCCAGGCCGGGTATCTGAACCACCCATATCGGATACAAGGCAACCAGGGCGAACACAGCGAAGGTTGTGACAACCGACCACATATGCGGAGGGTGGACACCTTGCGGCATGCTCGGAGCTGTGTCCGTACCATCGCGGTCCCCAGTGCGGGCCGACGAATTATCCACGTTATTCCCTCTATAACCAGAAGCAATGTTCCCTAAGGTCCTGCGGATGGACGCAAAGTACAGTACGGCTGGGTAAAGGCTAGCCCTCATCCGAGAGTCCTGCAACAGCAATGTGGTCGGGAGGCAGGGGAATCGCGCTTGGAATTTGCCTGATAGGCGCATCGCCTCAATCGCTCCCTCTTGCTCGGAGGAGATCGATTCTATGCCCTGGTCCTGTCGTCCCCATTGACTGGGGTCGTCGCGCAAGATTATCTCAGCGCCGTGGTGCCTCCCGCCACGAAGTCCGCGACGAGCGAGGTCCCGATCGAATGATGTTCCGCGATGCTCGGCAACTGTCCGCCGGAGCCAGTTTGGAGACAGACCTATGCATCGTCGGAGCCGGCGCGGCAGGTATTACGCTCGCCTGGTCCCTGCGCGATGCCGGATTTCGCGTGTTGCTGCTGGAAAGCGGCGGACTCGAACTCGAGGAAGCCACGCAAGATCTCTACAAAGGCGAGAACCGCGGCGGTCCCGAATTCGATCTCGACGTGTTACGCCTGCGCTTCTTCGGTGGCACCACCAACCACTGGGTCGGCTGGTGCAGACCGTTCGAGCCCGAGGATTTTAAGCCCGCGGACCCGTCGGACCTGCGCACATGGCCGCTGAGCCGCGCCGATCTCGAGCCGTACTACCGCAGGGCGCAAACGCTTTGTGAGCTAGGTCCATACAATTACGACGATCTGTCGCCGTGGCTTAAGGCGAGCGGCTTGACGGCACTCGAGCTCGATCCGCGTAAACTGAAGACCGCGCTGTTCCAGGTCAGCCCGCCCACACGCTTCGGCACCACCTATCGCGGCGCACTGGAGCAGGCGGAGAATATAACCGTATATTTGCACTCGAACGTGGTGGAGGTGCGAACGGACGATACCGCGAGACGTGTTGTCGGAGTCCGCGCAAGAAGCCTGGAGGGTCCGACGTTTGAGGTGTCAGCACGGATTGTGGTGCTGGCGACCGGCGGTCTCGAGAATGCGCGGGTGTTGCTGCTGTCGAACCAGGTTCAGAAAGTCGGTCTTGGCAACGGGCACGACGTGGTTGGCCGCTATTTCATGGACCACCCATGGCTGACTGGTGCCGCCTTCGCCGCGTTCGCCACACCGTTGCCTGATCTTCGGCTCTATCTCGACGAAACAGCGGTTTTGGGCACCAGCATATTCGGCGCGCTAACACTGGGAGGCTACGAGCCAGGCATTGGCGGATTCCGCGTGCTGCTGCGGCCGATGCACCGCGTGGTCGAGGGTTTGAGCTCTCTGCGGGCAATCGCCGGGGCGATCGAGGGGTTCCATGCGCCACCAGAGGGATTTTGGTACCATTTGAGCCGGGTCCTTGCCGATTATGATGCGGTCATCGACGCGACATACAAGAACGTTTTCAACACGCGCACCGGCCCGTTCAACCTGCCCGATCCGAACAGCGGGCCGATCGTGGGCGCCTATCTGGACGTCAACGTGGAGCAGTTTCCCAGTCCCGCGAGCCGGGTAACCTTGTCGGACGAGCGTGACGCTCTCGGCCAGCGGCGGCTGGTCTTGGACTGGCGGCCCGGTGTGGCAGAGAAACAAACCATTCAACGGGGGCTGGAGCTGGTGGCGAATGAATTCGGGAGATTGGGTCTGGGACGTGTGCATATCAGTTCCCTGCCGGACGGCGACCGCTGGCCGGCCACACTATGGGGCAGCCGGCACCTCATGGGTACCACCCGAATGTCCGACGATCCGCGCACCGGGGTCGTGGATGGGACGTGTCGCGTCCACGGCGTGGACAATCTATACGTCGCCGGCAGTTCGGTGTTCCCCAGCTCCAGCTACGCGAATCCCACCCTCACCATCGTCGCACTTGCGCTCCGTTTGGGGGACGAACTGCGACGGCAGCTTGCATAGGAGAGAATTTATGTCGACAACGCGACGCGGGGTCTTGGTTGCGGCCGCGCTGGTGGCGCTGCCGGCCGGCAAGGCGCCCGCGGACGATCACCTGGCGATCCTGGGTCGCCGGCTCATGGGGCTGCTCGACGGGCCAGCCTCAGCTTGCCGCATCGCCAGCGCCTACCTGGCCGGCATTGGAGGGACAGATTTTCGCCGCGTGGCGGTCGATCTGGGGATGCCGGCGATGCTCGCCCCGGCGCGTGGCATCGTCGAAACGGAGGCATTGCGGACCTGGCTGGGCACGCGGATTCGGACTGACTTTGAAACGGGCGCGGTGGTCGACGTCGACGGCTGGCGCCTCTCGCGCACCGAAGTAGGGGCCTGTGTGCTGGTGGCCGGAGTCATTTGAAGGCCGCTTGGGTCCTGACCTGGGGGCGGCGCCCCCTCCACTTATTCTTCCATTTTGCAAGCCATGCAGCGCGTCTTCTTCACCGCCGACGATTTCGGCCTCACCACATCGGTCAACGAAGCCATTGAGCGCGCACACCGCGCCGGCATCCTGCACGCCGCCAGCCTGATGGTGGCCGGCTCCGCCGCCGCCGATGCTGTGCGCCGCGCCCGCTCGCTGCCGGACCTGCGAGTTGGCCTGCATCTCGTGGTGATCGAAGGCCCCGCCGTGCTGCCGCCCATCGAGATCCCCAATCTGGTGAACGCGCAAGGCTGGTTCCCCTCCGACCAGCTCCGCCTCGGCATCAACTACGCCGTTCGCCCGCACATCCGCCGCCAGCTCGCCGCGGAGGTCCGCGCGCAGTTTGCCGCCTTCGCCGCCACGGGACTGCCGCTCGCCCACGCGGACGCGCACAAGCACATGCATCTGCATCCTGTCGTGGGACGGCTGATGCTCGACATTGGTCACGATTTCGGCCTCGCGCGCGTGCGCGTGCCAGCCGAGCCCCCGGCGGTTCTCGCGCGCTGCGGCACGCGTGTCGGGCCTGCCGCGCACGCGTTGTATCACTGGACCCGGGTGCTGCGCCGGCAGGTGCACGCGGCGGGGATGACGACCACCGATCACTGCTTCGGCCTCGCGTGGAGCGGGCATATGACGCCGGAGCGCGTCGGCCGCTTGCTCGCGGCGCTGCCCGAGGGCGAGAGCGAGATCTACTTCCACCCGGCGGTCACACGCGACGCGATGCTGCGCCGGCTGATGCCCGATTACCAGCACGAGTCGGAGCTGGTGGCGCTCCTGGAACAGCGTCCGCCTACAGAATGAACCGGCTCAGGTCACCCTTCTGTGCCAGCGGCGCCACGCGCTCATTCACATAGGCCGCATCCACGGTGATCGCCTCGCCCGCCTTGTCGGTGGCGGTGAAGCTGATCTCCTCCAGCAGCCGCTCCATCACCGTGTGCAACCGCCGCGCGCCGATGTTCTCCACCCGGTCGTTGATGTCGGCCGCCAGTTCGGCCAGCGCATCCACCGCATCGGCGGTGAAGGTCAGCGTCACCTGCTCGGTCGCCATCAGCGCGGCATACTGCTTCACCAGCGAGTGCTCCGGCTCGGTCAGGATCCGCCGCAGATCGTTGCGCGACAGCGGCGCCAGTTCCACCCGGATCGGCAGCCGCCCCTGCAGCTCCGGCAGCAGGTCCGACGGCTTCGCCAAATGGAAGGCGCCCGAGGCGATGAACAGCACGTGGTCGGTCTTCACCGTCCCGTACTTGGTGCTGACCGTGGTGCCCTCGATCAGTGGCAGCAGATCACGCTGTACGCCCTCGCGCGAGACGTCGCCGCCGCGGAAGCCGCCTTCCGTGGTGCGAGCGCAGACCTTGTCGATCTCGTCGATGAATACGATGCCGTTGTTCTCCGCGTGCGATACCGCGTCCTTGGTCAGCCGGTCGTTGTCGAGCAGCCGGTCGGCCTCTTCCTGCTCCAGCAGCCGCCGCGCCGCCTCCACCGTCAGCTTGCGCTTCTGCGTCGGCCGGCCGCCGAACATGCCCTTCATCATCTCGCCGATGTTGATCACCTGGCCGGGCGGCATGCCCGGAATGTCGAGCTGGCCGATCGGCATGCCGCCCGACTGAGCGACCTCGACCTCGATCTCCTTCTGCTCGAATTCGCCGTTGCGCAGCATGCGGCGGAATTTCGAGCGTGTGTCGGCCGCGGCACCCTCGCCCACTAGGGCGGTGATCAGCCGCTCCTCCGCCGCCAACTCGGCCTGCGCCTGTACTTCCTTGCGTGAGGCCTCCCGGAGCATGGTGATGCTCGCCTCGACCAGGTCGCGCGCGATGCTTTCCACGTCGCGGCCGACATAGCCGACCTCGGTGAACTTGGTCGCCTCCACCTTCAGGAACGGCGCCTGCGCCAGCCGCGCCAGGCGGCGGGCGATCTCGGTCTTGCCGCAGCCGGTAGGGCCGATCATCAGGATGTTCTTGGGGACGATCTCCTCGCGCATCCCCTCCGGCACGTGCTGGCGGCGCCAGCGGTTGCGCAGCGCAATCGCCACCGCGCGCTTCGCGTCGTTCTGCCCCACGATGAAGCGGTCGAGCTCGGAAACGATTTCCCGGGGCGAATAGGTTGGAACTTCCATATCAGATGGTCTCGAGTATCACGTTGTTGTTGGTGTAGACGCAGATTTCGGCGGCGATCTTCATCGCCCGCTGCGCGATCTCCTCGGCGGACAGCCCATCCATCGCCATCAGCGCACGGGCCGCGGCGAGCGCGTAGTTGCCGCCCGAGCCGATGCCGATCACACCGTCCTCCGGTTCCAGCACGTCGCCGGTGCCGGTGAGGGTGAAGCTGCGGTCCTTGTCGGCCACCGCCATCATCGCCTCCAGCCGGCGCAGATAGCGGTCGGTGCGCCAGTCCTTCGCCAGATCGACGCAGGCGCGTTCGAGCTGGCCGGGAAAGCGCTCCAGCTTGCTTTCCAGCCGTTCCAGCAGGGTGAACGCATCGGCGGTCGCGCCGGCGAAGCCGGCCAGCACCGCACCGCCGGCCCCGATCCGGCGCACCTTGCGGGCGTTGCCCTTGACGATGGTCTGACCCATGGAGACCTGGCCGTCTCCGGCCATAGCCACATGCCCATCCCGCCTGACGCACAGGATGGTGGTGCCGTGCCACCCGGTCGGGCCGGCGGCGGCGTTCATGATGTTCTGCATAGCGGGCCTAGATGGGCCGCGGGGATCACCGGGACAAGTGGCAGGTCCGGCCACCCTATTCCGCGTAGATCTCCTCGACGCTGATCGCGATACCTGGCGGCTCCAGCCTGATCTCCCCGCTCGTTTGCATCGTCGTCTCGATCGCGCCCGCGTCATCGCGGCGATGATGAACGATCTGCTGTCGGTCGGCCCACACGATCAGGTAATGGCGGACCGACGGCAACCGGAAGTATTCGCGCAGCTTCCACGCCCGGTCCGTTGCGCTCGTGCTCGGAGAAAGCACCTCGACGATCACCAAGGGATCGGGAACTGACGTGCTGCCGGGCGGCAGCCTGTTGCCACAGTAGAGAACGGCGTCGGGCTCGTAGTCGCTATCGCCGATTTCCACCGTCATGCCATCGCCGGTGACATGGCATGGCACTTCGGCGTCCCGAACCGCCCGCCGCAGCGCGAGCCACGCCAGCATCTTGCGGTCATTGTGTTCCACGCGCTCGGGTGCCATGGCCACGACCACGCCATCGATGCGCTCGAAGCGGCCGCTCGATTGCTGTTCGGCCCAGGCCCGGTATTCCGGACGTGTCATGCGCTCGCATGGCTCCACGATGCGCGCCTTCGCCATGACGTGGCTCCTTCGGGGATCGGTGAAGCGAAGATGGCGCGGCCTGCCCGGCGCCACAAGCGCAGCCCATTCCCTTGACGCATAACGGTTCCCGATGCGAAGCGGGTGCAGCGTCGATGCAGGGGAGGAAACACATGGCGACACAAGCAGAACTCGCCGCCCGGCTCGACCGGCTGCCGATGACCAGGCACATCTGGTACCTGGTAACGCTGATTTCGCTCGGCGGCTGCTTCGAGCTGTACGACCTGTTCCTGACCGCCTATATCGCTCCCGGCCTGAACAAGGCCGGCTACTTCACCCCGCAATCACTCGGCGTGTTCAACGTCCTGGGCCCGATCGGTGTAGCCGGCATCGGCACCTTCGTGTTCTCGTTGTTCGCCGGGCTGTTCGTCGGTGCGATCTGCCTGGGACACGTCGCCGACCACTACGGCCGGCGGACGGTGTTCACCTTCTCGCTGGTCTGGTACTCGATCACCACGGCGATCATGGCGTTCCAGGACACCGGTTTCGGCGTCAATCTTTGGCGCTTCATCGCCGGTATCGGCATCGGCGTGGAGCTGGTGACGATCGACACCTATGTCGCCGAACTCGTGCCGCGGACACACCGCGGGCGGGCGTTCGCCTACAACCAGTTCTTCCAGTTCCTCGCGGTACCGATCGTGGCGTTCATCGCCTGGCTGCTGGTGCCACAGGCGCCGTTCGGCTTCGACGGCTGGCGTTGGGTGGTGTTGATCGGCTCGGCCGGCGCCATCGTGATCTGGTTCATCCGCCTCGGGCTGCCGGAATCGCCCCGCTGGCTGGCGCGCCACGGTCGCTTCGAGGAGGCCGAGACGGTCACCGCGGCGATCGAAACGCGGGTCGCGGCTGAGGTGGGCGCACTGCCCGCGCCCGGCCTGGCGGAAGCGCGGGAGGAAGGCGAGGGCAGTTTCGCCGAGATCTGGCAGCCGCCGTACGACCGGCGTGCGATCATCCTGTCGGTGTTCAACTTCTTCCAGACCTTCGGCTATTACGGCTTCGCCGCTTGGGTGCCGACGCTGCTGATCGCCAAGGGCATCACGATCACCACCAGCCTGCTGTATGCGTTCGTCATTGCCATCGCCAATCCGATCGGCCCGCTACTCGGCACACTGATCGCCGACCAGATGGAGCGGAAGTGGCAGGTATGTTGCAGTGCAATCGGCATCGGCGTGTTCGGCATGCTGTTCGCCAACGCATCCGAACCCTCGATGCTGATTGCGCTCGGCGTGCTGGTGACGCTGTGCAACAACTGGATGTCGTTCAGCTTCCACGGCTACCAGTCGGAGCTGTTCCCCACCCGGATCCGCTCGCGCGCGGTGGGCTTCGTGTATTCCTGGAGCCGGCTGTCGGCGGCGCTGTCGGGCCTCGTGGTGGCCTATCTGCTGAACCTCGGCGGCGTGAACGCGGTGTTCACCTTCATCGCGTTCGCGATGCTGATGGTGGTGGTCTCGATCGGCGGTTTCGGTCCGCGCACGCGCGGGCTGGCGCTGGAGGCGATTTCCAACGCCTGACTACAGCTTCGCCATCACCAGACGTGCGAAGTCCTCGGCCAGCCGCCACTTGCTCGCGTTGCCAGTGGCGAAGGTCAGCTCTTGCAGACCGTCCCGTTCGAGCCCGCGGATGCGCTCGATCAATTCGTCCGGCGTGCCCACCAGGCAGGTATCGCGGATCAGTTGCGCGTCGATCAGTTCCGCCTCGCCCGGGTGCAACTTCGTGTAGTGGAATTCGTGCGTGCGGAAGTGTCGATGCTGCGGTGGTGTCTGCTCCACCAGTGCACAGTACGGCTTCCAGATGCGCGACAGGAAGGGCGGCGGGTCGATGCGACCCCGCTGCACATCGTCATAGAAGTAGCCCACGCTCGCCATCACGTTCGGGCCGAGCGCCGCCTTGATGCGATCCGAATCCACCGCCTCGCCCGGCTGCAGCACCGCGACCGAGGTCAGCGCCGCGGTGTGGAAATCGGCAAGGTCGCGATTGACGCGGCTCGCACCCTGACGGGCATGGCTCAGCGCCTCGGCGACCGGCACGCCGCGCGGTGGGATCGCGAACACCAGGCCGTCGCCGTGTTCGCCGGCCAACCCCATGGCGCGCGGCCCAAACCCCGAGACATAGAGCGGGATCCTCGGTTCCAGGTTCATGTATTTGAACTCGTGCATCAGCATGCTGATCGGCCGCGTGACACCGTTGAAGGTATAATCCACCACTTCGCCGCGCAGCAGCGCCGACAACACTTGCAGGTATTCGGCGAACTCCGCGATCCGCATCGGCCGCTGGCCCATGCTGCGCATCGCCGTATGACCGGTGCCGATGCCGAGAAACACGCGGCCCGGCGCCAGCCGGTTCAGCGTTGCCATCGCGGCCACCTGCACCGGCGGGATGCGGGTGCCGCAGATCGCCGTGCCGGGGCCGATGCGCAGCGTGCGCATCTGTCGCGCAGCGAGTGCCAGGACGGCGTAGCAGTCGGAGAACAGCATCTGGCTGTCGGTGACCCAGACCGAGTCGTAGCCCAGCGCCTCGGTGTGGCTGAAGAAGCCGATCTCGTCGATGTCGGCCATGACGGTGAAGCCGAATTGCATGTGCGTCTGCTGGCGGCGCCACGAAGCGTGGTCAGGCCGCCAATTCCGGGCGGCGCTGCCGCCATTCGGTGGCGGTTTCATAGGCGTGGGCAGCGCGGAACACGGTTGGTTCCTGGAACGGTTTGCCGATCAGTTGCATGGCGACTGGCAGGCTACCGGCGCCAAAGCCGGTGCAGACCGAAATCGCCGGATAGCCCGTCAGGTTCGCCGGCGTAGTCAGCGCCGGTAGTTCAAGGAATCCCCACGTAGAGGTGTCGACGATCCTCGGCGCCTCGCCCGCTTGCGCCGCGGTCATGAGAAGATCTAGGTCGGTCATGGCGGATTGCAGTTCCAGGCAGAGTTCGCGGCGCCGACGCAATGCCTGCACGTAGTCGGCACCAAGAATCAGCCCGCCTATCGCCACGCGATTCCGGAAGATCCGACCGTAGAGTTCCCACGACGAACGCAGCCACGGCTCGTGCACGGCATACATATCCGCGAGTATGATTAGGAACGCGCAGGTGTTGTATTCAGCCAGCGAAGAAAGCCGAACCTCACGCACCGTGGCGCCCTGGCTCTCGAACAGCGCCACGGCTTCGTTGATGCCCTTGAGGGTTGCCGCGCTGGCCGGGTTGTCGGTTTCGTGGAAATGCCGCACCACGCCAATCCGTAACCCGGCCGCGCCCTTGTTCAGGTCGCCGCGGAAATCAGGCACCGGCCGGTTCACGCTTGCCGCGTCGTCTGGCTCGTAGCCGGCCATGGCCTGTAGCAGGATGGCGCAATCCTCCGCCGTCCAGGCCATCGGGCCAGCGTGGTCGAGTGTGAATGACGCAGGCAACAGGCCAACCCGGCTGACCAACCCGTAAGTCGGCTTGAGACCGGTGATGCCGCACAGCGCGGATGGTCCGCGGATGGAACCGGCTGTATCGGAGCCAGTGCCGCCGAGGATGAGGCCGGCGGCCACCGCCGCGGCGGTGCCGGACGACGAACCGGCGGTGGTGTGTTCGGGGTTCCAGGGGTTGCCCGGTTGCGGCCAAGCCAGGTCGAACGAATGGCCGCCAATGGCGAATTCGTGCGTGGCGAGCTTGCCCATCAGCACTGTGCCGGCATCGGCGAGGCGGCGCACGGCAGCGGCATCCTCGGTCGGTACGTTGTGCTCCAACAGTCGGGAATGGGCCGTCGTTCGAATACCGGCGGTGTTGAAGATGTCCTTATGGGCGATGGGAACCCCATCGAGCGGACCTTTCAGGCCGCCCGACATCTGTCGCGCTTCCGCAGCGCGTGCATCGGCAAGCGCGCGTTCCTCGGTGACCAGCAGGAACGCGTGGATCCTCGGATCGAGGGCGCGAATTCGCGCCAGGTGCCAGCTTGTCAGTTCCACTGGCGAGAGCTGTTTCGCGGCGATCCGTCGGGACGCTTCCGCGATGGTGAGGAGCTCCGTCATCAGCGTTGCTCCACGTTGAACGTGACAGCCGGTTCCGCTTCACGCGGCATCGAGGTTTGCGCCCGGGTTATCATGCCAAGCAACAGGGTGGCGCCGGGCAGCAGGTCGTGCACCTGTTCTGGCGTGAGATTGAGCCCGCTGCGGGCAAGGATCCGCGCAAGTTTCGCTTCGTCGATGGACGACGTGCCCATGGTGCGTTCCTCCAGCCTTGCGGTGTCCGAAGAGATTCTACCGGGTCAGCACAAAGTTGCGATCTGAGAGTTGCACTCTCCTGGATCGGTCAGACTTATATAACTCTAAATAACCATTCACGCCAACTCGTTGTGGTGCGCCTGGGTATGCTTGCAGTGCAGCCGGCATCCGCTGTATGACCAGCCAGTCAGACTCAAGCTCGTCGAACGCCAGATTTGCCGCACCGACGATCGCAATGGCGGATATCTGTGCGCTCCACGATGGATCATTATCGATCGTGATCGTCCAGCCGACGGGGACTCGCGGAAAGCTGACCACGAGCCCACCCGTGATCTGCAAGTAGATGGCCGAAACCGTCTCGTTTGCTTCCTGATCAATCCCGGTCAGGGACAAATGCAGCTGCTGGTAGTTCTCTGCGTAGGAGCCCCGTATCGCAACGCTCAGGAGAAGCAAAGCTGCCTGCAACACCGATGCTGTGCGGCGAAGCCCAAGCACGCGGGAACCGCCGCCAGTGTTCATGGAATGCGCACTACCACTCGAACAAGGCCAGTAGCGAGGCTGCCGGCGAGAGCCGTAAAGGCGGCCGGTGTAAGGTCAATAATCCGCCCCGAGACGTAAGGACCTCTATCAGTGACGACGACACTGATTGATCGCCGCGGATCATCGGCGAGCGCGACGGTCACTGTCGTTCCGAAGCCAACATCCAGCATGGCAGCATTCATGGCCCCCGGGTCGAAGATCTGACCGTTTGCCATGCGATTGCCAGGCAGACTGTAGTAACTGGCGAGCCCGTTCAACACACGTGAACCGGTGGGGCTGTGTGCCACGTCGGCGCAGCCCGGGCCTAAAACGATGTTGGCCCCGACATCGGCGGGAGGTTGCATGCCTCCCCTATGACGGTCTCGGCCTTGTGCCAACGACTTCACGATGGGATTCGACGCTGACGCCGCGTCAAGTGCCGCCAATGTCACGCGCGGATCGGACAGGGCGTTCCACGCCGCCATGGCAGCGACGATATCGGGATAACCGTAGCTTCCGAGCCGGCCCGCCGCGTCGTCTCCCACACCGGAAGGCCGACCCACGCCCACTACACCCGGACCCTCGCCAGGTACCGCAGATGCGATCACGCTCGAGTCAGGCATGGCGGTCAGATCACCGGCATCCGACCGGGTCGCTTCGGCCGTAGTGCCTGCAGGGGTTGACGTTCCGCGGTTGGCCGGCACCCAGTCCCGTGTCGGCCCGCCCCCAACGTCATCCGGCCAATTTCGACCCATGGGTAGCCTGGTCGCGGCCGGTCGGACCCGTCGAGGATGAACATAGCCCGGAATCCCACCGCGCCGGAACCAACCGCATTAACGATATCGGCCGTGGAGATGCCGTCCGGGTCGTCGTCCGGGATGAACACTGCCCGCAGCTTGACAGTGTGGTGGCCGAACGGTCGTTCATCATTCACTTGCCGGCACCCTCTTTTGCTTAATAATTCTAACAGATATCGTTCGCCTCTGTCAATCAGGCACATCGGATTGCGGGGCATAGCCTGGATCGAGTTCAACGACCCTCGGCCTTCCCTCGCCCCGCCTGACGCCTTACACACCTGGACGGCAGCGGACGGAGGATCGCCTTGGCGGGCAGACTGAGAGTCGCGGTCCAGATGGACCCGATCGAACACATCAACATCGACGCCGACTCCACCTTCGCGCTGATGCTGGAGGCGCAGCGCCGCGGCCATGCCCTGTGGCACTACGAGGTCCGCCACATGGCGCTGCGCGAAGGCGTCAAGCGCCAGGGCGAGCGCCGCGAGGAGCGCCTGCTGGCCCGCGTCCGCCCGGTCACGGTCGAGCGCAAACGCGGCGCCCACTACGCCTTCGGCGACCCGGCCATGATCGACCTCGCCATCATGGACGTGGTGCTGATGCGCCAGGACCCGCCGTTCGACATGGCCTACATCACCGCCACCCATCTGCTCGAACACATACACCCGAGGACGCTGGTGGTGAACGACCCCGCCGCGGTGCGCAACGCACCGGAGAAGCTGCTGGTCACGCATTTCCCCGAACTGATGCCGCCCACCATGATCACCTGGGACCTCGACGCGATCCGCTCATTCCGCCTCGAGCACAACGACATCATCGTCAAGCCGCTGTTCGGCAACGGCGGCGCCGGCGTGTTCCGCATCAAGCCGGACGACGAGAACCTGGCTGCGCTGCTGGAAATGCACTTCACCCGCTCGCGCGAGCCGCTGATGTTCCAGCGCTACGAACCCGCGGTGCGCCAAGGCGACAAGCGCATCATCCTGGTCGACGGCGAGCCGGTCGGCGTGGTGAACCGCGTGCCGGCGGAAGGCGAGGCGCGCTCCAACATGCATGTCGGGGGACGGCCGGAGAAGTGCACGCTCTCCGCCCGCGACCGCGAGATCTGTGCCGCGATCGGCCCGACGCTGCGCCAACAGGGCATGATCTTCGTCGGCATCGACGTGATCGGCGACTGGCTCACCGAGATCAATGTCACCTCGCCCACCGGCATCCAGGAGATCGACCGGTTCGACGGCATCAACATCGAGGCGATGATCTGGGATTGCATCGAGGCGAAGCGTGCCGCAGTCTAATCGTCCCCGGCGTTCTTGCGCACGATAGCAACTGCGATCAGCAGGAACGCGGCAACACGCAGCAGGTAGAACCAGCTCTGATTGGGCTCCGGTTCCTGGACCAGCGCGACCAACGCCTGGTTCAACGCGAGCAGCCAGAACGACGCAGTGAAGGCCAGGAAAAGTCCGTCGCGACTACGCACCCAGAACCGAGCAAAGAACAGTCCACCGGCGAGGAAGCCGGCGGTGACCATGCCAGCGAGGAACATGTTGACCGCCGGATCGTTCATCGGGCTTCCCAGATGAATCCGAACAGCAGCACAGCGACCGCCGCCAGCGACGTTGCCAGCCGCAGGACGGTCAGATCGATTGTCGGCAGCAGCAGGACGTCCGCCGCCACCACCAGATTGTTCACAGCCAGCAGTGCGAAGCACAGCGCGCTCCAGATCAGCAGCTTGGTCCTGCTGCGGCGATAGGCGCGCGCCAGCAAATAGGCGCAGAGCACGCTGGTCGCCACGCACATCAGGTAGATGACCGCCTCGAGCTGCGACCCGCTCCACGCGATCGTCATCGATGCCCGCCCCAACCCATGTCGCGAGGCAACGCGGTCAGGGGCCGCGCGGCCGTGCGCTACGCAGCCGGAAGGCGTCGCCGAACACCTGCTCCATAGCCGGCCCCACAAGCGCGTCGTCGTCGATCCGGATCGGTTCGATCGCACCGGCATAGCCCCGCAGCCGCGAGACGTCGTGCAGCAGCACGCGCGAACCATGGGTCTCCACACCATAGGTGCGCAAAGCCATGAAGGCGCGTGACAGATTCTCGGCACGGCAGCCGAGCCAGGGCGCCAGCAGCCCCTTGGAGACCGGCAGCCGGAAATCCGCCTTCGTCGCATTCGGCTCTTTCACCTGGCTGAGCAGATAGGTTCCGAGCCGCTGCGCCGCGACACGCACCTTCAGGTCCACCACCTGCCGGGTCATGCTGGCGAGTTCCGCCGACATCGCACGCATCATGGCCATGGCAGCCGCCGGCTGCGCGGCCACCACCCGTCGCATCGGCTCGGCCCCGATGCGTACCAGCCGCGAGTCCGCGACCGCCTGTGCGCCCATCAGATAGGGCTCGTCCATCAACACGTTCGCCAGCACGAAGCTGCTGGCAGGCCCGAGGATGTCGATGACCGCTCTCGACGCGTCGGCTGAGGTGCCGGTCAGGCAGACACGACCATCCAGCAACACGTACAGCGACTCTGGCTGGGTGCCCTCGCGGAACAGAACCTCGCCGGCTCCGACCTCGGCCAGATCGCCGGCGGCGGCGGCGCGCTCCAATGATCCGCTGTCCAGTTGAGCGAAGCCCGGCACCGTTCGAAGCATCGTCTCGACCGACTGCATTGCCGCCCCGCATCACCAAACCTGTACTCTCGTTACCTGGGTGTGGCGGCGTTTGCCAGCGTCAGTACTCGAACTGATAGGACAGGCCGATGCTGCTGCCGTTCGACGCACTGTCCGCTCCCGTGGCGGAACCCGTGCCGGTGCCCGCCGTGGCCTCCAACTTCAGGCCCTTGGCGATGTCAATCTGGACGGTGGCCTGCGTGCCGCCGGATGCATTCTGCCGTGCACCCAGATAGACGCGGGGCGCGATATAGCGCCCGGCCTCCAGGGCGGCACTGCCGTTGGCGCCGTTGCTCACCGCCAGGCGATCCAGACCAAGGCCCTGCCGCACCTTGTCCAGCGGATCGCCGATGCCGCCGCTGCCGGTGAGCGTTGCCAGGCTGGCAGCAAGCCCTGCCACCTGCAGCGCGCCAAGCTTGCCGACGCCGGTGCCGAACAGTAGTTGTGCCAGCACCTCGTCCTGCGGCAGCGGGGGCACGCTGGACAGGGTAATCTTCGGATCGTGCGCGGTACCGCTGATTGTCAGGGTCGCGGTGATGCTGCCGCTGGTGCTGCTGGCGACGATATGCAGCGCCGGATCGGTGATGCTGCCGCCATTGAAGCTGATCCGGCCTTCGCTGAAGTCGAGCGAACGCCCGGCCAGGCTGATCGTGCCGCGGCGCAGATCGAAGCCGCCCACAGTGCGCGGGGCCGCCACGGTCCCGCTCAGTGTCATCGTGCCGCCGAACTCGACATCGAGGCCGCGGCCACGGACAAAGACCTGCCTGGGCGCATCCAGCGCGATGTTCAACATGATCGCCGACGCAGTGGCTGGCGCCGCCGGCGCCACGCCTGGGCGGTTCACCGGCAGCACGGCGATCGCTGCCGGCATCCGTTCGGGTATGCGGATGTCGGCCTTGCGCACATGCACCGAGCCAGTGGCGGCGAGCTGCCCCAGCGCCTCGCCATGCAGCGTCATGTCGGCATCGACCACGGCGGTGATCAGATCGCTGGCCAGCGGCTGGGCGTCTCGTGCGGTGATCGCGAGGTCCACCGGCAGGCCGGGCGCCATGAGACCGATCGTGCCGCTGGCAGCGATCGTTCCCGGTCCCGCCTTGGCGCTGAACCGCGCGATCCGCAGCGTGGTGCCGCTGCCATCCACCTGGGCGACGATATCGCTGAGATGCACGCCATTGGTGAAGTCCTGCACGTCGCCGCCGGCCAATCGCGCGGTCCCGCCGAAGGTCGGAGCGACCATGGTTCCGGTGATCGTCGTGTCCAGCGTCACTTGACCACGCACGCGCCTGCCGCCCGCCGCGAGGATCGGGTCGAACAGGGCAAGGTCGAGCGCCCCGCCGGCGCGCAGGCTGATCGCATTCGCGGTGCTGAGTGGCACGCGGCCGGTTAGGCTCACGTGCGATCCGCCAGCGTTGATACGGGCGTCGATCCGCGCATCGGTGCCCGCCAGGTCAGCATCGGCGGTCACGGCGGCGGGCGGCATGGCCCGGCCGAGGCCGTTGCGGAGCCTGAGACCCGTCGCGGCGAGGCTTATCTTGCCGGTCGGCCGAGCCGGCGTCCCGGTGATCCGCGCATCCCCCTTCACGGTGCCGTCCGCGCCGACCAGGTCGGCCGGCAGGTTGCGTAGCGACGCAGTCAGATCGAGGGTCGCGCCAGCACGCCCGGATACCTCCAGCACGGCCTGGCGTAGCCCCAGACGTAGTCTGTCGATTGCGACCCCGTCGGAGAACCCGAGACGTGTCGGTGCCAGCAGTCGCACGGCCTGCTGCCGCCAGTCGGCCTCAAGCGACGCCAGGGTCATGGTCTGGGCAGCAGCATCGATATTGGCGGCAGCATTGAGCCATGCGGATGCACCATCGAGGTCGGGCAGCGCCGCCGCGAGCTTCACATCCAGCGCATTGACCGTGCCGCTGGCGCTCGCGTGCAGCGTCCCGCCCAACCGGCCGATCTGAACTGCCTCCGCGTCGAGCCTGACATTCAGCGCCGGCTGGACCGCGCCGGGTGTGGCCGTGAGGGTGGCCTGGACGCTGCCTCCGATCGGCTGGCCAATCAGTGGCGCAAGGTCGGCAAGCCGCGTCATCGCCACATGCAGGTTGCCGGTGGGGACCATGGTCGCCGTCGGCAATTGCAGCGCTCCGCCCACGTCCAGGCTCTTCCATGCCGCGCGCTCGATGTCGATCGCCAGTCCATCGTCCGCCTGCCGTAGTGCCACAGCGAGATCGACCGGAGCGCCGAGTAGATCGCCACGCGCCGTGATCCGGCCGCCGGCATGCATCGGCAGCCCACTGGCATCGACCCGCATGGAGAGCGTCCCGGATGACATTCCGCGCACTGCCAGGCTGCCGTCGATGTCCGCCGTCATGGTGAGATCGTCGGTCGCTCCGTTGATTGTTCCGGTGGCCCGGAGCTGGCCGCCAAGCTGCGGCTCGGCGGCGGCGAGATCGCTGACGGTCAGCGACCACGCCAGATCGGCACGGCCCGCCGCCAGCTTGCCGCTAGCCTCCAGGGTGGCGGCGCGGCCAGAGAACTGCAGTCGCGTCAGGGTCAGGTCATCGCCGTGCAGCGTTGCGGCAAGATTGATCCGGCCATCGTCACCGACCAGCGCACTGGCCTGGGGTTGCCCGCCGGTGACCGCCATCGTGCCATCGGCGGCCAGCGTCGTGGTGTCGCCATCGATCGCAGCATGCAGGGTCAGTCCGAGGCTGCCCTGCAACGGGACCTGGCCCATGGCCGCAAACGGCGCGAGGTCGGTAAGCCGCAGCGTGGCGTCCACGCGCCTCCGCTCGCCGGTCAACGCATCCGCATCGGTGGTGAACAGCCGGTGGTGCAAGGTGATGTGCAACGGTCGGTCAGGCGCACCGAGTTTGGCGTCGGCCGTGATCGTCAGCGGATTGCTCGCGAGCAGGTCGGCGTTGGGTCCTGGCACGTGCAGCCCAATCACCTCGCCATTCAACCCGATCCGCCCGGCGTTGCCGGTGATGTCAGCGGTGAGCCCGTCGATGCGGACACCAGCCGCGGTCAGCCTGTCGATGTGCACGCGGCCGGCGGCATCCGGGCCGGAAAACGGGCCGCGTACATGCCCGTCGATCGCCACCGTCTGCCAGCCGATGTCCGCTCGCGGCTGCATGGCGGGCGCTCCGGCGGAGACGGTCAGATCGGCGGCGTCGTGCTCCAGATCGAGCGTGCCGCCTGCGCTGGCGTGCATCGGTCCGGCTGTCAGCGTCATGCGGGTGGTGACAGCGTCACGCGGTCCGTCGAGACGCGCATCCAGCGCCGTCGCGCCCAGGTCGGACAGTCCGGCCAGACTGGCGAACAGGCCATGGGCCGGTTCGCTGGCGTGCAGTGTCGCCTGCAGGCGTGTGGCGTCGGCCATACCGGTCATCGCATAGCTGCCGGCGCCGTCGAGTTGGCGGACACTTAGGCTGCCGTTGAATTCGGTCGGCGAGGCGAACGTGCCGGACCCATCCACCGCAACTACGATGGCGGGACCCGCCAATGCCGGGCCGATATTCAATCGCGCGACCCGCAACGCCCGCAGGACAACCGGCACGGGCAAGCTCAAACCGCCGGAGGACGGTCCGGTTGGCATCCGGATCGCATCGATTTGTCCTGCCTCGAACCGGTCGATCGCCAAGCGCCGGTGCAACAGTTGCAGCGGCGACCAATCCAGAATCAGTTCCTCGGCCGTTGCGTAGTCACCCTGCGGGTCGCGCAGTTCGAGCCGCGCGACGCTTAGCGCATCCGGAAACCGGCCGGAAATGCCGGCGAGGCGAACCGTGTCGCCAGTCAGCCGTGGCGTCAGCCATGCGATCCCCGCTCGCCCCGGCGGGGTGTTGGCCACCACCAGCAATAGCGCGGGCAGTGATGCCAATGCTGCCAGGACCCAGCCGATCCACTTTGCCGCGCGGCGCATCAGAAGGCCTGCCCGATGCCGATGTACAGCTCGAAAGCGTCGCCGTGTGGCTCGCGGTTCAATGGGATTGCGACATCGAGACGAATTGGGCCGATCGAGGTATAATACCGCGCGCCAATGCCCGCTCCTACCCGCCAGTTGCTGGTCAACGGCGCGCCGTTCGCGGTCACCTGGCCAGCATCAACGAAAGCCACCACGCCGTAGTGTTCAAGTATGCGCTGGCGAAGCTCGACCGATCCCGCGCTGACCGCGGTGCCACCGGTCGGCTTGCCGTCAGGGAACTGTGGACCGATCGACTGATAGCGGAAGCCGCGCACGGTGCCCGAGCCGCCGGCATAAAAGCGCTGATCCGGCGGCAGGCTGAACACGTCGGCGCCGAACGCCTTGCCCACCAAGCCGCGAACGGCAACCACGCTGCGTCCACTACCGCTCAGGTCGAGATAGGCGGAGCCGGAAAGCTGCGCGATGGTGAAGGTGGCACTCCGGCCGCCAAGCGACTGGGTGGGCGTGAGCAGCAGTGTGGCACGGACACCGCCGGTGGGATCCAGCAGATTGTTGGTGTTGTCGAACTTCACCGAGAGCGGCAGGCCGACCAGGTTGTACCGGCGCGTCACATCTTCCTGGGTGATCTCCTCCTGCTCCCCGCTGACGCCGATGCCGACGTTCCAATGGACCGACAGCTTGCGGTCGATCACGATCTTCTGTGTCAGCGCCCGCTGGTCATAGGCATCCAGGCTCTGATCGACCGCGCCGAGATCCAGCTCCAGCGTCTCATCGCGCACCAGGAAGTCCGGTTTGATGAACTGGATGTTGAGATTATAGCCGGGCTTCTGCACGGCGCTGCCGCCGAGCTGGATGCCCCCGGTTATGTTGAGCTGCTCGGCGTTGCCGAACAGGTTGCGGTGGTGCCAGCCGGCGGTGAGGTTGGCGCCGAGATCGGTCGAATACGCCGCGCCGACATCGACCGAGTGCAGCGGCCGCTCCGTGACGTCGATCAGGATCGGGATGGTGCCGTCCGGATCCACATGCTTGCCCGGCTCGATGCGGACCACCGAGAAGACGCCGATCCGTATCAGGTCCTCGCGCGCAGCCTGGAGCGCCGACGGACTGAAACGCTGGCCGGACCGCAGCAGCAGGCGGCGACGGACGTAGTCCTCATTCACGGTCTTCAGGCCGGTGATGCTGATCGCGCCGATATTGGCGTACGGTCCCTCGGTCGCACGGAAGTCCACATCCAGGAGATGCTCGGCCGGCCGCAGGTTCACCGGCGGGAGTTCGACCTTGGCGAGCGGGTGGCCGGCTTCACGGATCGCCGCCAGCAAGCGCTGCTGCGCCGCCAGCACGTCGGCCGCCACCGCCGGCGCACCCGGCGCCAGTCCAAGCTGGTCGCTTGCCGACGGGGGCACGTCGCCCTCGATCGTCACGCGGCCGAGGTGGAACTGCGGTCCCGTGTCGAACCCGGCCACCACCGGGACCGGAGGGTCAGCCGGCGCCTGCCGTAGCAGATCAGGCAGCGCGGCATCGTCGAGTTGCCGGCCGTCAACGGTCACCGTCACTTTCGCTGCGTAGTATCCGAAGCTGTTGAGCGCCGTCTGGAAGCGGCCGACATCGTCGCGTGCCCGGGTCACCAGCGCGAATGGACCGACCGGCGCCTTCTCGCGCAGCGACACTAGTTGCGAGGAGTCCTGCAGCGACTGATCCAGCGCGGCATTGCCGGTCGGCTGCAGCGTCACCGCATAGGGCTGCGGCTCGGCTCCGAACGCGCTGCCCCGAACCAGCAGCAACGCGGCGATGACCGTCAGGAGAGGCAGGCGGCGCATTACTGCACGGTAGCCGGTGCAGTGTTCCGCCAAGTGTCACGGTTGCGCCATTGTGAGAAAACTGCGAGCGAGCTATCCGGCTCCGCCATGAGGGAAACCTCCCGTCGCCCGCGTCGCCTGGCCGCGCGCCGCCTGATGCTGCCGCGTCCTGACGCGACGCCGGATACCGGTGTCCTGCCGATCGCCGGCAGCCTGTTTGGACTGCTCCGACCGCTGCGTGTCGTGCGCCGCGGTGGCGGTGTGGTGTTGTGGACCCTGTTGTGCATGCCAGTCCAGGCGATGTGCCTGATGCTGCCCGGCCGTGCCAAAGTGGTGTTCGCGCAGTTCTACTGGTCGTCCGTCTGCCGCCTGCTTGGCCTTCGGGTGCGGATGATCGGCGCTGTTGCCGGCTCGACCAATGGGCGGCCGGTGGTGTTCGTCTCCAACCATTCTTCGTGGCTCGATATCCCGGTGCTGGGCGGACGGCTCAACGCCTGCTTCATATCGAAGGACGAGGTGGGGCGCTGGCCGTTCGTCAGTACGATCGCCAGGCTCGGCCGCACCGTGTTCATTTCGCGCCAGCGCCACGCGACCGGCCGCGAGCGCGATGCGCTGCGCGACCGGCTTGCCGCCGGCGACAACCTGCTGCTGTTTCCGGAAGGCACCACGTCCGACGGTTCGCGCGTGCTGCCGTTCCGCAGTTCGTTCTTCGCGATCGCCGAAGGTCCCGATCCGCCGCTGATTCAGCCGGTCTCGGTGGTGTACGACCGTCTGGGCGGGTTGCCGACCGGGCGGGCCAGCCGGCCGGTGTTTGCCTGGTACGGCGATATGGACCTCGCCTCGCACTTCTGGCGCCTTGCCCAGCAGCGCGGACTGCGTGCCAGCATCCTGCTCCACCCGCCGCTCGATCCTACGCGGTTCGCCAGCCGCAAGGCGCTGTCGCACGCGGTATGGCAGGCGGTGGCGGACGGCGCCTCGACGCTGCGGCAGAACCGGCCGGTGGAGGTTGCGGTGGCGGCAGACCTGACAGCGGAACCGGCGTATGCATGACGACGGTTGACAGGATGACGATCCTTCCTGCCAAACTGCTACCCGACCAAGGAGACGACCCTGAGCTGCCACACTTGACCCGACTGATCGGCCTGATGCTTCTTCCGCATCGATGAGCGAGATGAAGGCTGGCCCAAGACGTCTGCACGTCATCACCTGGGGCTGCCAGATGAACGTGTACGACAGCGCGCGGATGGCCGATGTGCTGGCGCCACTTGGCTATGCGCCCACGCCAGTGCCTGAGGGCGCTGACATGGTGATCCTCAACACCTGCCACATTCGCGACAAAGCAGCCGAGAAGGTGTTTTCCGAACTCGGCCGACTGCGCCGGCTGAAGCAGCGGCGCGCCGCGCACGGCGGACGGATGATCTTGGCAGTTGCCGGCTGCGTGGCGCAGGCCGAGGGCGAGGCTATCCTGGCGCGCGCACCTTACGTCGATATCGTGTTGGGACCGCAGACTTATCACCGGCTGCCGGAGATGGTGGCGCGCGCCGCACGGACGGGGGACGCGGTGATCGAGACCGATTTTCCCCCCGAGGACAAGTTCGACTTCCTGCCGGATGCGACAGCGCCACAAGGGATCACCGCGTTCCTGACCATTCAGGAGGGCTGCGATCGGTTCTGCAGCTTCTGCGTAGTGCCGTACACGCGCGGGGTCGAGATGAGCCGGCCAGCGGCGGCGGTGATCGCCGAGGCACGGCGACTGGTGTCGCAGGGGGCGCGCGAGATCACGCTGCTCGGCCAGAACGCCAACGCCTGGCATGGCGCGGCACCGGACGGTGGCACCTGGCGGCTCGGACGCCTGCTGCGCGAACTGGCGGAACTGCCGGGCCTGCTGCGGCTGCGCTACACCACGTCGCATCCGCGTGACATGGACGACGAGCTGATCGCGGCGCATCGCGATCTGCCGAGGCTGATGCCGTTCCTGCACCTGCCGGTGCAGTCAGGGTCCGATCGGGTACTGGCGGCGATGAACCGGCGCCACACCGCGGGCGACTACCTGCACTTGGTGGCCAAGTTGCGCACGGCGCGGCCGGACCTCGCGCTGTCGTCCGACTTCATCGTTGGCCATCCGGGCGAAACCGAGGCCGATTTTCAGGCCACGCTGGCTCTGGTCAGCGAAGTCCGATTCGCCCAGGCGTTCAGCTTCAAGTACTCGCCCCGTCCGGGTACACCGGCCGCTGGCGCACCGTCGCAGGTGTCGGATGCCGAGAAGGAGCGGCGGCTGGCCGAACTCCAGGTGTTGCTGAGGGCGCAGCAGGCCCGGTTCAACGCCGCCTGCATCGGTTTGACGCTGCCCGTTCTGTTTACCGGCCCCGGTCGCCATCCGGGCCAGGTCGCCGGACGGTCACCGTTTCTTCAGCCCGTGCATGTAACGGGACCGGACGTTCTGATCGGGCAGGAGATTCCTGTGGAGATTGCCGCCGCGCTCCCCAATTCATTGTCTGGAACCCTCACCGAGGAGAGAGCCTGCGCTTGAGCCAAACCACCGCTATCCCTGCCATCTCCGCCGCCTCCCCCCACGGCAAGGCCGTGACCCTCCAGTTCAGTGACAACACGCTGCTGCCGCTGCTGCTCGGCGACCATGACCGCCACATGGTGCGCATCGAGCAGGCGCTCGGCGTGCGCCTGTCGTGTCGCGGCAACCGGGTGGCGATCACCGGCGAACCGTCGCGCGTCGACGCCGTCCAGGCGATGCTGGAAGGGCTGTGGCGGCGGCTGGAACGCGGCGAGAGCGTCGGCCGGCCGGAAGTCGAGGCGGCGATCCGGCTGTCGGATGCCGAGACCGATCCGCGCCTGCCGCTGTCCGATGTGCCGGCAATCCGCACTCGTCGCGGCGCCGTAGGGCCGCGCAGCCCGGGGCAGGCCGCCTATATCGAGGCGCTGGCAACGCACGAGATGGTGTTCGGCGTCGGCCCGGCGGGCACCGGTAAAACCTATCTCGCAGTGGCGCAGGCGGTGGCGATGCTGCAGGCCGGCAGGGTGGACCGCATCGTGCTGTCGCGCCCCGCGGTGGAGGCGGGCGAACGGTTGGGCTTCCTGCCGGGTGACATGAAGGAGAAGGTCGATCCGTATCTTCGGCCGCTGTACGACGCACTGCACGACATGATGCCGGCCGAGCAGGTGGTCCGGCGATTGAGCAACGGCGAGATCGAGGTGGCGCCGCTGGCCTTCATGCGCGGCCGCACGCTGGCGCACGCCTACGCAATTCTGGACGAGGCGCAGAATACCACGTCGGTGCAGATGAAGATGTGGTTGACACGGATGGGCGAGGGCACGCGGATGGTGGTGACCGGCGACCTCACCCAGGTCGATCTGCCGACCGGCATGCGGTCCGGCCTGCGCGATGCGCTCGATACGCTGGAGGGCGTCCAGGGCATCGGCGTGGTTCGCCTCGGCTCCCGCGACGTGGTGCGCCATCCGCTGGTCGCGCGGATCGTGGATGCGTATGATCAGCGCGCCGCGGCGGAGGGCGACAAGCGACGCGAGGCCCGGCGGCGCGGTGAGAACGAGGGGACCGGCAAATAGGCGATGGACCCCGAGGCAAGTAGCGGCCCCGCGCAGGCGGGGTTCCGGGACGAGATCAGCGTGATCGTGACAGAGCCGGCCTGGCGCCGGCTGGTTCGGCGCGCCGAGTCCGTGGCTGCGCGTGCCGCACAGGCAGCGGGCGCGAAGGGAACCGTGGTGCTGGCGGCCGATCGCACGGTGCGTGGCCTGAACGCGCGCCACCGTGGTCGCAACCGGCCCACCAACGTGCTGACCTACGCGTCACCGGCGCCGGAGATGCTGCTGGCGCTCGGGGTGATCCGCCGCGAGGCCGCTGCCGCCGGGCGCCGGCCGGCGCATCACCTCGCGCATCTGGTGGTGCACGGCGCGCTGCATCTCGCCGGCCATGACCACCACCATCCTGGCGACGCGCGCCGCATGGAACTGGCCGAGGCGCGCGTCCTGCACCGTCTGGGCGTGCCCAATCCATGGAAGCGCGCATGAGCCACAGCAACGGCGCGCGCGCATCGCTGTTGGACCGGTTGCGCCAGATGCTCGGCCGCCAGCCGGAGCACTCGCTGCGCGACTCGATCGCCGAACTGGTGCAGGAGGCGGCGGAGGAACAAGTGGTCGCCGGCGAGCAGCCCGAGCTCGACCGGCAGGAACGCGCGCTGATCGCCAACGTGCTGCGCCTGCGCGAGACCACCGCCGATGACGTGATGGTGCCGCGCGCCGACATCGTCGCGATGCGGGCGGACGTGACGCTGGAGCAGGCGCTGGAGCAGATCCGCGCCGAGGGCCACTCGCGGCTGCCGGTGTACCGCGAGCAGCTGGATGACATCATCGGCATGGTGCACATCAAAGATGTGTTCGCCTATGTCGGGCGGCCGGAGGCGTTCTCGCTGGAGGCGATCATGCGCCGGCCGCTGATGGTGGCGCCGCAGGTGCCGGTGCTGGATCTGTTGCTGCAAATGCGCCAGCAGCGCATGCACCTGGCGCTGGTGATCGACGAGTACGGCGGCGTCGATGGGCTGGTGACGATCGAGGACCTGGTCGAGACGATCGTCGGCGACATTTCCGATGAGCACGACGAGGTGCAGGCGGCGATGGTGGTGGAGCGCGCCGATGGGGCGCTCGACATCAATGCGCGGCTGCCGGTGGAGGAGTTCGAGAACCGCATGGGTCCGGTGCTGTCGGAGGACGAGCGGGATGCTGATATCGACACTGTGGGCGGGCTGGTGTTCACGCTGGCCGGACGGGTGCCGGCCAAGGGCGAGGTGATCAGCCACCCGTCGGGGCTCGAGTTCCGCGTGCTGGATGCCGATCCGCGGCGGATCCGGCGGGTGCGGGTGAGAAGGGCGGCGGAGGCCGCGGCGGCCGAGTGACGCTTCCCCCACCATTTCCTCCAACAGGAAGAGCCAAACCATTCGGCGCTCCGCACGGCCGCGCCGTGCGCGCCGGCGACGCTCGCCGATGTTGCGATCGCGCTAGAGCATTTTCAGCTTGACTGGAAATAGCCTGCGTGCCGCAGGTAGTTGGCACACTCGGCCGGTGTGAAGCAGCCGACAATGCCGCCGAGCGCGTT
>Ga0209040_10000247_pt1 | contig 39222 bp, 35 predicted proteins | sample BogFormECP12_OM3_FD_188240 | JGI IMG/M metagenome (GOLD analysis project Ga0209040, IMG submission 188240) | Bog forest soil microbial communities from Calvert Island, British Columbia, Canada - ECP12_OM3 (SPAdes) (version 2) | ecosystem: Environmental > Aquatic > Freshwater > Wetlands > Bog ... | reverse complement strand
GTCGGAGTACAGAAGCAATTGGGCCTGCTGCTGACTTGACGAAAGGCTGCCGGTGGTGAAGGAGCTGGAGTCGGTGAACAGACCGGTGGCAAAGCCCTGCTCGCGTTCATCGGTAAAGGGACTTCCGCCGCGAACACCATCGCGGATGCGGTCGTTGAAAGTGCCGATGCCATAGCCATACAGGTTGATCTGCGAAGCGTTGGGGCCAATCTGATTGTTGGCGGTATCTCCAAAGTTGAAACCTTCTCCGTAGACATAGAGCTTCGATCCGTCCACGCCGTCTTTTTCGGGAGTGAGAGCCTGCAGAGCGTTCAGAATGTCCTGCATGTTGTACAGGAAGTGGAAGCTCATGATGTCGAAGCGGAAGCCATCGATCTTATATTCACGGGCGTTGAGCACGAGAGTATCGATCATGAGCTTCTCCATCATCCGGTGCTCGCTAGCAGTGTCCGGGCAGCACGACCCGTTCTCGAGATTGCCGCTGGCGTCCAGGCGATGGTAGTAACCGGGCACCACTTCGTCGAGATTGGAATTGGGAGCTTCGCCGCTGGCGTTGGTGTGGTTGAAGACCACATCCTGGATCACACGCAGACCGGCCTTGTGCAGCCCGTCGACCATTACCCGGTATTCGCGGACACGGTTATCGGGATTGATGGCGTAGCTGCCCTCCGGCGTCAGGTAGTGCACGGGGTCGTAGCCCCAGTTATAGGCAGGACTACTCTGGCTGGCGGTGACGGCAGCCTGCTGCTGTTGACCATCCGGAGGATATTGCGCCAGCCCCGTGGGAATGATCCATGCGGATTTGTCTTCATTCACACTGGCGAAGTGGAAGGAAGGCAGGATATGCACGGCTTTGAGGCCGCTGGCGGCCAGTGAGCGGAGATGGCGCATGCCGTCGGAGTTCTGGTCGGCAAAGGCCTCATAGGTTCCGCGATGTGCGACTGGGACAGTGAAGTCATTGACGCTGAAGTCGCGAATATGCAACTCGTAGAGGCTCAGGTCGCCGAAACTGTGGAGGGGAGGAGACTGATCTTCGTCCCAACCCGCGGGCTTGGTCTCATCGGCATCGAGATCGGTAATCCGGCTCTTGGCGCCGTTTAAGGCGATGTCGATGGAGTAGGGATCGCTGGTCACATTGGTGTCGACTGCGCCATCGGCAGGTACCCAGACCTTGACGCTGTAGAGGTAATATTCGTTTTTCCAACTCTGATCGCCGTGGGCCACCCAAACGCCGCTGTGCTCATGCATGGGCACGACGGTGGAAGGCGTGGTGTCGGTCTGATGATCGAAAACCTGCAGCGAAACCGCCTGGGCGGTCGGCGCCCAGAGCTTTATTTTCACGGCGAAGGGATCGTCGTCCGTCCAATCGCGCCACGCCGCGTCTTCGCCATGGTGAAAGACCACGCCGAGTTTGCCTGGATAGTAGAAGAGATCATCGAGAACGCCAGCGATTTGCAGACCGGTGGCATACTGCACCGAGCCACTCGGCCCGACCGCGGAAAATGCCAATTGCCCCTTGAGAGCCGTCTGCAAAGTTGTCAACAAGGTGTTTGGCGGAAGTTGCAGGACAGTATAGGTGCTCAATTGCGGATAGCGGAGCAGTTCATCGGCGGTCAGGCTTCCGCCAACGGTGAGGGGAATGTTGGTTCCCCCGGCAACGCCCGTGGGCGTTACGGAGAGGCCGCCGGTGAGGCTGTAGCTGATGGCGTAGGTATCGCCACTCTGGGCAAACTGCGGCTGGATAGCCACGCGCTGGCGATCAAGCCAGTAGGCTTGTTGCACGTTTAAGAGACTGTTCAGTATCTGGGTGGGCGTCGGCAGAGCGGTAAATACCGTAGCATTGCCGGAAATGGCCCAGGCTTGCGAGTACGTGCCCACGACCAGATACATGTTCGGTCCAGGATCTTTCACTCCGGTGGCGATGTTGTGGATGATGAAGCCGAGGTTCTGGGCGTTGGGAATGAGACTGATGTCGAAATACGCGCCATAGGAGTCCATGCTGGTGACGCCCGTAAGGCCGTCGTTATAGTCGCCGGTGTATTCCGCGGTGTCTTCAAAGGCATAGACCGTCCAGTCGGCGTAGTCTCCGTCGGGCCGGTAGTAGTGAATGCGAGCGTAACCGGGCAAAAGCGCGGTGGGATTGGTGAGACTTGGCTGGCTCTTGTACAGCTTGCCGATCCCGGTGTAACCCCAATACTCGTAGCCCTCTGTGGCAGGGTCGACAAACTCATTCGGCCCCGGATCTTTCTGGTCACCGCCTGGGGCCGAGGGATTGTGAATAATCAGGCCGAGGTTCTGCGCACTTGCGACGACCGCCACGTCGAAATAGACTCCAAAGGCGTCGGAATTCGTTGGAGGGACCAGCCCGCTGTTGTAGTCGCCGGTGTATTCCGTGGTGTCGAAGAATGCATAAATAGTCCAGCCGCTGTAATTTCCGTCCGTCCGGTGGTAGTGCACGCGGACGTATCCCGGCAGCAGCGCGGTGGGATTGCTGAGACTTGGGGCGGTGTTATACAGCTTGGCGATGCCCGAATACGCCCAATACTCGATGCCCTGCGTCGCGGGATCGACAAATAAGTTGTTAGGAGTGTCCTTCTGGTCTCCGCCCGGCGCCGTGGGATTGTGAATGATAATGCCAACTTCCTGCGCGCCGATGGTCACGCCAACGTCAAAATATACGCCAAAGCTGTCCGTGCCCGTCACCTGAACGGGGCCGCCGCCATAATTGCCGGTGTTTTCTGTGGTGTTATCGAAAGCGTAGACGGTCCAGCCGCTATAGTTGCCGTCGGGACGAAAATAGTGGATCCGAATGTGATTGGCGGGGATGGAGGGATCCGACGGTCGGGCTGCAAGGATTGGCGCTGCGAGCGAAGCAATGAAAAACAGGAGAAGAACGGCAGAAAAAGAGGAAGCGGCACGGCGATTCATAATTCACTCTCCTGGGTTGGCTGGGTAAATTGTTTTTCTTGGGAACCCTCCCACGGGGAACAGCCGGAAATTCCTGAGGCAATAGCACTGATGCGGCGAGCATCATAGAACCGAGGTGCGCGGTTGTCCAGTCAATTAGGATCTCGGGAGGGTGCGCAGGATGCCGAGATGGCCGGCCAGAAGAGGCGGCACGCACCCTTGCAAGTGGCGCTAGTCGGACATGCCCATTTGAGTGCGGGCGGCGCTTTGAGTGGCGAGATAGGCTCGCTGGGCCTGGAGGAATTGCTGCTTGAGGCGCTGGGCGGTTGCCATTCTGGCGGTGAATTGGGAGGAAGCGTCCTGGCGGAGGAAGGCGCCTTTTTTGCCGTCGGCGGAAATGGCATAGGCGGATTGATTGGCGAGCATGAACTGGTAGAGGGCGGTGGTGGCAAGGAGCCAGTTGTGTTCATAGGCGCTGGCGGTCTTGCGGTCGGCGACGCTTTGCTGGACGCTGGGCATGAAGGTGGCGAGGAACTGTTGTTTGTCGGAGTCGCTGGCGTTGATGGCGGCCACGTACTGGGGCATTTTGGCGAGGATGGGGTCGAGGGAGGAGAATTGGTCGGCTACGGCGACGCGGTCTTGAAGTTGGGCGAGTATTTTCTGGATGGTGGGAGCGCCACGGAAGGATTCAGGGAGGTATAGGGGCTCGGCTGTGACGTCGAGATGGGAGACGGCGGCCACGTAGGCTTCGTTGTTGGCTTTTAAGTCGGAATAGAGGGAGATGATGGCGGGATCCCAGATGGTGGGGGTGTGAGGAGGCGTTTGGATCTGCGGTTTTAGTATCGCGGCGAGTGGGGCGAGTTGCGGCGCGGCGACGTTATGGGCCGCAGGCTTGGCGGCCGGAGTTGGGGCGATGAGAGACACGAAAGCGAAGAACGAAGCTGCGAAGAAAGCGGCGATCAGTTTGGTGGAGTTGTGAGCTTTTCTGCGGGTGATGAGATAGAAAACCAAGATGATAATTGCGGAGACCGCGTAGGGCCCGGCGCAGGCACCCAGGAAATAGGCCGAGTTTTCGAGCGACACTGAGCCATACCTTCGAGCGGTGCTGAGATAAGCGGCAAATGCGACAACGACCAAAGACATCGTAAAAACCAAGGCTGTGGCGGTGGGGTTGATGACGGGTTTCAGGGAAACGGCGGACGGAGATACGGCGGGGGATGGGGAGGCGGCAAAGGGTTCTCCACACCAAGGACATTCGGTGAAGCCGTCGGGGATGGCTTTGGAGCAGCTGGAGCAGTTCATAGGCTCAGTGATATTTGGATTTTTCGTTTGCGGATTTTAGCACGATGGTCGCCAGAACGGCCGTGATCGCTTGTTGAATCGCCCTCAATGAGGGGAGCAGCATGCTGCCATCGAGGTCCCGGTAAAGTTCTGCGGCGCGGCTGTAACCAGGCACCGGCAGGAGTGCCTGTGCCACCACAGGCTAATCGCCCACACCGGCTTTGGGCGATTGATAGCCCTCCCGGGCGTAGACTACGTATTTTTGTTTTTTGCCTTTTTGGTCGACGACGGTTAGCGGGCCGCCGTCCGGGGCCACTAGCTCCACCTTGATTTTGTGATATTTGCCGTCGTTCCAGTTGGTGGGGGTGTAGGACAGGTTGTACTGGTGGCGGAGGAAGCTGGCGACTTGCTGGAAGATGCCGGGGATTTCGCCGTCAAATTGCGGGAACCAGGCGAAACCTCCGGTCATGGAAGAAAAATTTCGGAGCTCGTTTTCGGCCTGCAGATAATCGATTTCCGAGCGCTGCGAACCGTGCATTTCGCGAGCATTGGTAAAGACTTTGCCTAAGCCGACGCAGAAGATGGGCACGTCGCTCTGGCGCAGTTGCTTGAAGGTTTGATCCAGGGTGTGCTTGGAGAAGGTGTCGATGCCGCTGGCTAGCAGCAAAATAGATTTCTTGCCCTTCACGTCTTTGAGGCGGTCGTTGGTTTCGAGCAGGGCGTCAAAGACGTTCGACTCGCTGAAGCCGGGGAAATAGAGATGGTAGATGGCGCTACGGACTTCGTTTTTATCCTGGGTGAAGTCAACTTCGAGGCGGGTCTTCATGTCGAAGGTTTCGAGGGCCACCCAATCGCGCTGCTGCAGGTTGGGGAACAAGGCGTCGGCCCAGTATTTGGCGTAGGCCGCGAAAAATCCGTAGGCGCGGGAGCTGAACTCCATCAGCACCACCATGGTGATGGGGGAATCGCCGGCGTTGAAGCCGCTAATGGTCTGCGGCACGCCATCGTCGGTGATCTTGAAGTTTTCTTTTTTTAGGCCCATGAGCAGGTCGCCGTGCTGGGTGGTGGCTACGGCGTCGACGGTGACGATGGGGGCTTCGACGGAAATGCTTACGCCGGCTTGCGGTGGCGGTGCGGCGGTGGGCTTCTGGTCGGAAGGCGCGGTCTGCTGCGGCGGTTGCGCACCGCCTTGAGGTCCCGTGGGGGCCTGGGCATACACGTTTGTCACCCATGGCACACCGACCGCGGCAGCTAGGGTTACCGACAATATGCGACTCCGGTTTGCTCTCATTCTGATTTCCTCGCACCCCTCCAAGCTGTCGTCGCAAACGCACAGGGCACTTCGCGAACAGCCAGACTATCTTAACTCCGCTTACTAATTACCGGTTGAGGATACGCAACGTTCCCCAATTGAACGCGACCGGGCGTTTATTTGTGCATGCTAGTATGAAGCACATCCCTTCGAAAACGTTTGCCGGGATGATTTTGCCTGGGCGCGGACCCGAGAAGCCCACGAGGGTATATCTGTGAACAGCAGACCAAGCAGGTGGCCTGTTTCCGGCGTGCTGAGGCTGGTATTTGCGCTGGTTTTCGCTATGGCTCAGCCGCTTCTGGGGCAAGTGCCGGTGAGCGGCCCTGGAATCCCGGCGAATTCGCCACGGCCCGTGGCCGCCACCGCGCCTCAGACCAACGATACCGGCGCGCTCGCCCGCGAAGCGCAAGGCTGGCTTGCGGATTTGATCAAGATCAACACCTCGAATCCGCCGGGGGGCGAGGATCCCGCGGCGAAGTACGTGGCTGGAGTTTTGCAAAAAGAAGGATTGACGCCCGAGATTTTGGAAGTTGTGCCAGGGCGCAGCGCGGTGGTGGCGCGATTGCGCAGCGCGGCAATGGCCGATCCTTCGAAAGCCTTGCTGTTGGTGGCGCATCTCGACGTCGTGCCGGCGGACAAATCGCGGTGGAGCGTTGACCCGTTTGGCGGGGTAGTGAAGGACGGTTATTTGTATGGCCGCGGGGCCATCGACGATAAGGGCATGCTGACCGCGAATCTTGCGGCCTTCATCGCGCTGAAGCGGTCGGGTGCACACCTGAATCGCGATGTGATCTTTCTGGCGACGGCCGACGAAGAGACCAGCGGGGACGCCAGTATTCGAAATCTGGCGGCCAAGTATTGGGATAAATTTGCGGCGGGCTACGCCATCAATGAAGGCGGAAACGTTTTTGTAAAGAATGGCAAAGTTCAGTATATCGGGTTGCAGGCCAGCGAAAAAGTATCCGCCAACATCACAGTGATCGCACGCGGCACAGCGGGCCACGCGTCGCAGCCAACGAAGGATAATGCCGTGGTACATCTGGCCACCGCGGTGGCGAAAATTGGCGCTTACAACGCGCCGGTGCGCTTTACCAGCATTGTGCGGCGATATTTCGAAGGGCTGGCGCCTCTGGAAGACGACGAAATCGGCAAGTGGATCCGTTCGCTGGATACGCCGGACCGCGGGGAGCACGCACAACGCGTCATTTCTGACGATAGCCCGCTGTGGAACGCCATGCTGCGCGACACCATCGCTCCGACGACGTTGAGTGCAGGATCAGCCCGCAACGTGATTCCGGGAGAGGCGCGCGCGAACTTGAACGTTCGGCTGTTGCCGGGCAATACCATCAACACGGTGGTGGAGGACCTGAATAAGCTGGTGAACGATCCGCTGGTGCGGCTCGAAGTGCTGCCCAACGCGGGATTGGCGGCGCCCGACTCTTCGCTGGAGAATGATTTTTACGCAACCATCGCCCGCATTGCCACGCGGGAATTTGGCGGTGCGCCTACACTGCCATTTCAGTCCACTTGGGCTACGGATTCCTCGCAGCTGCGCTTGCACAACGTGCAGGCTTACGGGTTGGTGCCATTCCCGCTAAACGATGAGGACTTGAAACGGATGCATGGCGACGACGAGCGCATCCCGCTGGCTTCCTTCGCCAAGGGCGTGGACGTGATGGTAAAAATTGTCACCGAGTTTGCGGGCGCGCGATAGAAAAACCAAGTAGAGTAAGAAGAGCGCCCGGAGCGTATGACAATTTTTCTGGGCGCAATTGTCCCCATGTCCTTCAGACACTCCAAGATTGTTTGCACCATCGGCCCGGCCAGTCGTTCCCCCAAAATGATTGAGCGCTTGCTGCGCGCCGGAATGGACGTGGCCCGGCTGAATTTTTCCCACGGTTCGCACGAAGAACACGCCAAGAGTATCGCCCTGCTTCGTGCTCTGGCGATGAATCTCGAAAAACCCATCGCCATTCTGGCGGATTTGCAGGGTCCGAAGATTCGTACTGGGGTTTTGGCCGGAGGTGTTCCGGTTATTCTGCGCCCCGGGCAGAAGTTCACCATCACTACGGCGAAAATTCTGGGCGATTCCACGCGCGTGAACACCACGTTTCTGCCATTGCCGCGGGAAGTACATCGCGGCGCGCGCATTCTGCTTTCCGATGGATTGATTGAATTGCGCGTGGAGCAGGTGCGCGGCCGCGAAGTGATTTGCCAGGTGGTGAACGGCGGCGCCCTTGGCGAGCACAAAGGGATCAATCTTCCCGGCGTGAAGTTGCGCGTTCCAGCGCTCACGCCCAAAGACCGCGCGGACCTAAAGTTCGCTTTGCAGCAGGCCGCGAATTACATCGCGGTGAGTTTCGTGCGCCGCCCGGAAGATGTGCTGGAGGCCAAGACGCTGATTAAGCGCGCGGGCCACGACACCCCGGTGATCGCCAAGCTGGAAAAGCCGGAGGCCATCGAAAATCTCGATGACATTTTGCGGGCCGCGGATGCCGTGATGGTAGCGCGCGGCGACTTGGGCGTGGAGATGAATCCCGAGCGTGTGCCGGTGGTGCAGAAGATGATCATTTCGCGCGCACGGGAATTTCGCCGCCCGGTGATTACCGCCACGCAGATGCTGGAATCCATGACGGAAAATCCGCGTCCGACGCGCGCGGAAGCTTCCGACGTGGCCAACGCGATCTTCGACGGATCCGACGCTGTGATGCTCTCCGCCGAAACCGCCAGCGGAAAATATCCCGTGGAAGCGGTGAGCATGATGGCGCGCATCATCGAAGAGGCGGAAGCCAGCATCCGGGAATTTCCGCAACCTTCTAGCGTACAGGAAAAATTGAAAGTGGCCGAATCGGTTGCCGAGCTGGTGTGCCACGCTTCGCGCGAATTACACATGCGCTTGATTGCGGTGTTCACGCACAGCGGCTTCACGGCGCGGCTGGTGTCGCGCTACCGCCCGCTGGTGCCTATCGTGGCATTTTCACCGGTGGCGGAAACGCGGCGGCGCATGGCGCTGATCTGGGGCGTGATGCCGCGCAACATTTCCGACGTGCGCAAAATCGACGGGCTCGCGGCCATCGCAGAAAAACGCCTATTGGAAGAAAGGCTAGTGCGCAAGGGAGATGTGATCGGAATCGTGGCGGGCACACCAATGGGCGTGCGCGGAACGACAAATTTTATGAAGTTTCATGTAATCGGGGCCGCGCGGGACTAAAACGATGGCTGTGGCTGTGACCCGCCCCGGCATCGCTCTTCGATCAATTTGTCGACGCTAATTAATCCAGCTATCCGGGCGCGAGGGCGGCTCGTTTTTGTGTTTGCCCATAAACACTTCAAATTTCTTTCGGTTACGCTGCAATCTCCAGTCGGACACGCTATTTCGCACGTTGTACAGAAACGACCCCCGGCGCAGATATAGCCAACCTACGAGCAGGCCACCCAGATGGCACAGGTGGCTTACGGCATCGCCGCCTACGCCTAACGTGGAGATGAATTCGATGGCGGCGATCACCGCTACGTACGGTCGCATGGGGATGGCGATGGGGAATGGAAAAATCCAGACTTGGCGCTCAGGGAACAGCACCGCGTTGGCCATCAAGATTCCAAAAATAGCGCCCGACGCGCCAATGGTCGGGATGTCCGACGGCCTATGGCCCCAGACCATGGGGATCAGTTTGACGGTGAGTTCTATTAAACCTGCTCCGATGCCGCACAGGAAGAAATAATTTAGAAAACGTTGTTTTCCCCAGGTCAGTTCCAATTCTTTGCCAAACATCCACAAGAACAGCATGTTGAACAGCAAATGCAGGAAGCTGCCGTGCAGAAAAATGTAGGTGATTGGCTGCCAGAGGCGAAGGCCTGGAATCGGGCCCAGGGGCACCAGGCCAAAAAAATGATACATCCACGCGGACACGGAGGGATCCAGAAAAATCCCAATGAGCAATTGCACGAAGTATACGCCGGAGCAAATGAGCACCAGGAGCTTGACACCGGGCGGAATGAATCCGCGCCAGTTAAAGCGGATGCGCCGGGGACCGTACGTGGCAGGCATAAATGCAGTTTACGGCTACGCCGCGCAGGGGTCAAAGTGCGGTTGCCGGACGCGCACTAATCCAGTTTTTTGCGGGCAAAATAGAAGAGCGACGCGCCCAGCAAGGCGAACATGATTATGCCGAAGAGGTTGCTGGTGGCGAGGGGGCCGAGGAGCTTCGGGCCAAAGGCGAATAGGTCCGGGCGCCAGGGTAGGCGCAGCATTGCAGTCAGCCAGTGCGGCACATTGTTGGAGATTTCGGGGTCTTGCAGCAAGTTGATCACGATGCCGAGGAGACCAAAGACACCCCCGGCGGCGATGAGGCCGCTGGCGTAGAGGGCTCCGGGGCTGGCTTCGCTCTCGTCTTTCTTCTTGGTGGTGGCTTCGACGAGCAGGCGCAGAAGTCCGCCTGCAAACATCGCGGCCGTGGTGCCGAGCGGCAAATACGAGCCGGTGGCAAAAGCGAGAGACCGAACACCGAGAATCTCTACCGCAATGACTAGCGCCACGCCCATTAGCACCAAACGCCAGGGCAAACGCTGATTGAGGATTCCGCTGATGACCGTGGCCATCAAGCGCGCCTGCGGCGCGGGAGCTTTGTCGCTGCCGATGCCTTGCGCCCATTGGTACTCGATGCGTTGCGACGTGGCATCGTAAAGGTATTCACCGTCGGGAACTTCGTGAGAGCCGAGGGAATTGAGCAGGGTGTAGGTTTTGTCCTTGTAGGTGAACGTTGGCCGTTCGATTTTCACACCGGCCGGCAACGCCTGAACGTTCACGTTAATTTGTTGCGGAATATATTTCTCCAAGCCTTTGTTCATCAAGTTCAGCGTAGTTCCAATGGCCAGCGTGGACACCGTAACTCCAATCAAAAGACCCATCTGTTGCCAATAAGGGGTTGAACCGACGAGATAGCCGGTTTTCAAATCCTGTGAAGTGGCGCCCGCGATGGCCGCGGCGATGCACACCACGCCGCCAATCATGAGCGCGAGAACTTGATAATTCGGCGCGGTCCAACCGGCCAGCAGAAAAATTGCGCAGGTGGCCATGAGCGTTGCGATGCTCATGCCGCTGATGGGATTGGAGGAATTGCCGAGCAGGCCGCTGATGCGCCCGGCAACGGTGACAAACAGAAATCCAAAGACGGTCACAAAAATGCCAGCAAACAAATTCTGGTACCAATGCGTTTCCGCACCTTTTAGCGGGTGAAAGGTGAGCAGCACCCACATCATGACAATGATGACCACCACGCCGATGAGCACCGTGCGCATGGGAACTTCACGCTCGGTGCGATCCGTGGCGGTGGATTGACCCGCGCCTTGCGCTTGGACATCTTTTAAACCAGCGCGAAGAGCGGAGATGATGGTGGGCAGCGTGCGCAGCAGGGTGATCAGTCCCGCAGCCGCGACAGCACCCGCACCCATCGGGCGGATGTAGGTGCCCCAGATTTGATCCGGCGACATCTGCGGGATGGGAATGGTGGAAGGATAGATCGCCACACCGTTGGCCAGCTGCCCGTAGAACTTGATGGCCGGCATAATCACCAACCACGAGACGATGCCACCGGCAAATAGAATGCCGGAAACGCGCGAGCCGATGATGTAGCCAACGCCAAGATATTCCGAGGTGATGGCGGCGCGAAAGGAGGCACCCGGAAACCACTCAGGGCGGGCCTCGGGCTGCGATGTCCAAGCTTGCACCGTGTTCATGAGGAAGGTGTAGACCCCGCCGAGACCGAGGCCCCAGAACACGCGACCCGCGAAAGAACCGCCACGTTCGCCGGAAACGAGAACGTCAGCGCAGGCGGTGCCTTCGGGAAAGGTGAGATTGCCGTGCTCTTTGACAATGAGCTGGCGACGTAGGGGAACCATGAAGAGCACGCCCAGCCAGCCGCCGAGTAGAGCGAGAGGAAAAATGCGCCAGAAAGTGAATTCCGAGCCGAAGCCGAGGAAGATCAGCGCGGGAATGGTGAACATCACGCCCGCGGCGAGCGACTCACCGGCCGAGCCGGTGGTCTGCACAATATTGTTTTCAAGAATGGTGGAGCGCCCGAACGCGCGAAGAATGCTAATGGATAACACCGAGATGGGAATAGAAGCGGAAACTGTGAGTCCGGCACGCAACCCCACATAGACGGTGACAGCGCCAAAGAGCAGGCCGAACAGTGCGCCCAGGATTACGGCGCGCAGAGTAAACTCCTTCAGCGTCTCCTCGGTCGATATGTAAGGGCGAAATTCCGACGGCGGCGCCGTCGAACTCCATGGCCGTTCGCTCACCAAGTCCTCCCGTAAATGGCAGAATGTTTTCGCGACCTTGCGCGTCGAGCTTCGCGAGCCACTTTGGCTTATGTGCGGGGGGATTATGCCGCACTAAGCCGCTCTACGGAAAGCAATTCCTAGTGCATCCGTAAGTGAGCGTCCAACAACTAACCCTGGTGATAAATCCGGTGAGATCACCCTGAAATCCGGCCGGCATAACCGTCATCAACTTGACACAGATGCGGACTCGGCCTACACTACGGAGTTTTTAGATGGCCCCGGAAGCGACACTGTGGGGCGGGACACTCATGGACAAGAAGCGACTCGAGTATTACAAGAAGAAGTTAGCGACGCGGCGCGAGGAGTTGATGAAGACCATCGCGCGCACCCAGGAAGAAGGCCGCACTGCGGACGATGACCCGACCGTGGATCTGGCGGACAAGGCCGCGAACTCGTACACCAAAGAGTTTTTGTTTGGCATGACGAACACGGATCGCAAAATCCTGAATCTGATCGACGCCGCGCTGAAGCGCATCGATACGGACGAATACGGCGTGTGCGCGAACTGCCAGGATGAACTGCAGCAAAAACGCCTGGAAGCAGTACCCTGGGCCAAGCACTGCATTTCCTGCCAGGAAAAAATGGAACAGGGCCTGCTGTAACAGGCGGCCAGAACTCGCGCAGTCCGGCTTACCCTCTGTGTTGCTGCAACGATAAGTTTAAGCTTTCGTAATTTAATGTGGCGGAGTAAGCTGGGCGAGCGGGTGCCCGTGTGCTCGATTCCTTTCCCTTGCGGCGCAGGTCCGTTGCCTGGCTCTCTGCGGCTGGCGATGCACTGGCCAGCGTGTTTCTTCCGGCAGACTGCCGGCTTTGCGAACAGCTGCTCATGCGTGGGAGCCGCGTGCCCATCTGCGATGCTTGCCTGGCGTCGTTTACAGCGGCGCCCACAAGAATCTGCGATATCTGTGGGCAGCCGCTGGACTCTTTCCAACGTGAGGAGGAGGACCGGCCTCTTTGCCCCGACTGCCATCAGGCGCGCTTTGCGTTTGCCTGTGCGCGGAGCTTGATGATTTATCAGGACGCCGCGGTTAGCGCCAATCTGATCTTGAAGTACGAACGCATGGAACCTTTGGCGCGCTGGTTTGCGGCACGCTTGGCCGAACTGGTCCGTCGTCAAGGCGACCGCTTCCAAGCGGACATCGTGGTTCCAGTACCTCTGCACCGCGTGCGCGAGCGCGAACGGGGCTACAACCAAGCAGCGTTGCTTGCTAAACCCCTAGCTAAGGCTCTTCGCCTGCCTTACCGCCCAGTGCTGCTGCAACGAGTACGGGAAAGGCCTGCTAAAAGGATTTTGTCGGCGGAGGACCGCTGGGAGGCCGTCCGTGGCGCGTTTGCCACACGCCCAGGCACCCAAGTTGACAAGCTACGCGTCTTACTGGTAGATGATGTACTGACGACTGGAGCCACACTAGATGCCTGTTCGCGAGCCTTACTCGCGGGCGGAGCCCAATCGGTGGTAGGCTTAACTGTAGCCCGGGCAGCCAAGAGCCCGGTTACAAGGTCCAGTCCGGGGTCTAGCCCCGGGTCCAGTTCGAGCAAGCCCGAGGTACGCGCGTGAGCCCTGCAAGGTCCAGTGCGAGCGAATCCCGGGGGCGCTATACCCCCGAAGCCGCCGGAGCCGTCGCGCCCGGCAGCGAAGGTCCCGCCGGCAGTAGAAGCCACAACTCGATGACGCCGCGACGTGCGTCGCTTATGCAGGAGCCTGTGTTGGTCCTGAATGCTACCTACGAGCCGATTAACGTGACTGCGGTGCGGCGAGCCATGGTGTTGATGCTAAAGGGCGTGGCGCAGGCCGAGGAGATGCACAGCGCCGAGGTGCATTCGGCGGCCCACGCGCATAAGGTTCCTTCGGTGATCCGCCTCCTGGCTTACAGGCATATTCCGCAGCAGAGTCGCGCGCTTTCGCGGAAGAATATTCTGCTGCGCGACCGCAACACCTGCCAATTCTGCGGGCGCGTTTTCCCCAGCTCCGAGCTGACCTTGGACCACGTGGTTCCCCGCTCTCGGGGAGGGCGCTCCTCCTGGGAGAATCTGGTGGCCTGCTGCTATCGCTGCAACAACGGCAAGGGCGACCGGACCCCGGAAGAGGCTGGCCTCAAACTGGCGCGGCGGCCCCGGCCGTTCACGCTGCACACTTCGCGGCAGCTCATGCGGCTCATCGGACATCGCGATGAGCGGTGGCGTAAGTATTTGTTTTACTAGGAGTTCCGCGGCGTTTGGCGCATTTTGAAAAAAATCAAAGATTTAGGAAACCCAAACGCGTTCTGACCCATCTAATCTTTCAAAACCACTTCGAGGACACACCCCGGGAAGCAGTTAAGGCAACCCCTTAACTGCTTCTCTCCTTTTAGCGCTGCTTTTTTTGCTTTAGGGCTGGCCTTTTGGCTCGGCGGAGTGCGATTCCGCGCGTTTGCGGTTTTCGGGAAAGCTTTCGAGTGCTTGGGCTTCGTCGCGAAATTCCTCGAAAATCTGGTGCAGTTGCGTAACTTTGAAGATCTCTTCCACCTTGGACTTCAGGCCCACCACCTTCATTTCGCCGCCACTCTTGATTACCGTCATGTAGTTGCGCACCAGTTCGCCGATGCCGGAGCTGTCCAGATAGCGCAGACCCTCAAGGTTCAGCACAATTTTCTTGCGTCCTTGTTTCACGAGGCTGGCAATGGTGGTGCGCAGGCCGCCGACCTCAAAGGAGGTGAGGCTTCCCGTCACGTATACGACGGAAATGGCGCCGAATTCACGAATGGTTGCGGAAAAGTTCAAGTCGTCCTCTCGCAGTGCAGGTCACAAGTTTACCCGTTGCCAGGGCGGAAAGAACATAGGAAATAAGCGGCAATTGAGTGGGAACAGCGCAACGCGGCATTCGACGGCGAGTTTCTTAGTGGCGCATGACCACGCGCAATCCGCGCCTCCAGGACTCCGCCAAGCCCACGCGCGCAACATCTATGTCACTCGCGAGGTAGCGCACCAGCACATCCGTGGTGGGATGAAAGCGCAGCGCTGGCGCTACCAGATAAACCAGCGGCGCGGTCTTCTGTAACGTGACTCCCGGAAAGTAGCCATAGCGCGGAAAATCGTCTTGCTGCAGATGGCGCCGGATGCGCAGCCAGTAGTCGGCGGCTTGCAACGGCAGGTGAATGTGCTCGCTGGCCTTTAATTCCAGAATGGCCAGTCTGCCGGAACGCGTGACGCACAGCAGGTCCAGAATGCCGTGATCGGTTCCGGCGTTGGCGAACACCTGGGAATACGCGAAACGGGGATCGAGGGCAGCGTCCACGCGCGTGACATCTTCGCGAATTAGCGATTCCAGCCAGCGCTCCGGTTGCGCACGATAGAGGGCGTGGCGCGTGTCGCTGGCTAGCGGATTGCGATGTGAATCCAGCTCGTGAATTTTCGGCGCCAGCACCTTGCGCGCGTCGCCGGCGACCGCCTGGCGCGATTCGCCGAGCGACAGAAATACCTGGCCCTCTTCCCAATATGCAAGGGGCAAGCCGCGGAAGCGCAGCACGATCACGCGGCCCTGTACAGGGTGCAGCGTAATAGAGCGCGGCGCGAGCGCCACAATCGGCGAGAGCATGGGACGAGCGCGGTCGAGCAGCGCCGCAAACTCACGGTGGGGCACCAGCCAGGAATCCAAATTCCCCGCCGCGGGTATATCCACTTCTTCCAGCACTTCGCTGCGCGCATCCAATTCAAACAGCCGCACGCTTACATTGCGGCCGAGCGCACCGCACAGGTGCGCGACGCCGCTCGAACTCTTCGCCGGCAAAATGACCCGTAACTCTCCGATGGAGCCGCGCACGGCGCTGGAACCGCGCAAGCGTTCCAGCCACAGCAGAGCAAACGTCAGGCTCTTGGCAATGGTGTCCGCCGATTCCCGTTCGCCAACACCTAGCACGGCGGTATACGTGGAACCGCGATGCAAAAGCCCGCGCGCGCAGGTTCCCGGCAGGGAGTGCTCCAGATCCTCGCTGGTCACCAGCGAATCCACCGTTTCGTCCGGAAACTGTTGCAGCAGGATGGTCCTTAGGCGGTCGCAATATTCCTGGCGCGAAACTTCCCGAGCCTGGCGCTGGAAATCCCTGCGGATGAATTCCAGGCGGTCGGGCTTCAGGCGTCCAAAGCGTTCGACGGACAAGGCCAGCCGATGCTCGGATTGATCGGTGATGGCCAACACCCGACGCGTTAGGTTATAGGCTTCCGACCAGATGTGCAGCAAGGGCTTTTCGGGCGTGCCGCGAATTTCCCACGAGAGCCCTTCCAGCGGCGCTGCACGCCCGCCGTTCTCCCGGATTTCGACCATGCCCGCCGCGGAAAACTCCCGCAGGCTAGCTTCGAGTTCGGCGGAAAATTCCACGCCGTGAATTATAGTTAATACCGGCAATGATTCAATATTATTTTGAAGAGGCAATTCGCATAGCAGTAACGGACAACACTGGCAGCTGCATATTCCAGGAAGATGGCACGTGCTCGAAGGAGATTTCGAACTCGCGGCGGGCGCCCGCGGTCAGCGGCGGCGCCGTGGCATCCAGCACCGTGCGCGCTTCCCGCAACACCACCTGATTCAAGGAATCCGTAAAAACCACAGTCAATTCCAGGCCCTCCAAGCTGCGGTCCCCGGAGTTCACAACTTCCCCAGCCAGCGTGGTCACTTCCTGATTGAGAAAATTCTCCGCCCGGCTCATGGCTAGGTTTTCTACCTGAATTTTCGGCGCATAAGACTGCTCCGCAGCTCCGAAAAACAGCTGCCCGCCTGAGGCGCTCACATGACGCTTCTCGCGATCACCGCGGAACCACGGGTTGAGCAATATTCCGCTGGGCAGCAGCAGTGCGGCCACCACCACAAATGCCACCAGCGCGCCCCCCAGCAGCGCGTAGCGAAACGACGTACGCTGCGGCGCTGGATCCTCGGGCGGTCCAATATGGAGTTCTTCGTTCATGCGGTTCCGTTTACGTGAGGACGAGGCCGACGCCCTGCGCAACATGCCGTGCCCGGTGCGAGCGCCCGAGTCTCAATAACCAAGGCATCAACGGCCCAGCATAAGACGCTGCGCCAGCGGTTCCGGAAGGTGCGCGCTTCGCATGCGCTCCTGCACCGCGGAAATATCATACGGCACGCGCCAGAACTCCACGATTTCGTGCTCCAGGTCCGCGATGGCAAATGCGGCCCGCGGATCGCCGTCCCGCGGCTGTCCCACAGAACCGGGATTCAGCAAGTAGCGGCGCCCTGGCTCAAGGCGCAGCGCGGTGAATGATTCGCTGGGCCGGGGACGAATCTGCAGCATCTCCACACTGGTGTCCAAAAAGGAAAATCCGCCTTGATGGTGCGTGTGCCCGAAAAACGTAACCGCCGAAGACGAATCCAGCAGCCCGTCCATGGCCTGCGAGGGTGTAAACACATACTCGTCCTCGTCCTGATACGCCCCGTGAATCAGCACAATCCCATCGGCCGGCAGCGGTCCCGGACTCAGCGCCGCCAGCCATGCCAGATTTCCCGGCTCCAGTTCCGCTTGCGTCCAATCCACCGCCGCGCGCGCCACGGGATTGAAATCCACGGTGTCCATGATGCCCGCGATGGCTTTGTCGTGATTGCCGCGAATGGTGGTCGCTCCCAGCGCGCGCACGCGGGCGGTCACTTCATTGGGATCCGGCCCATAACCAACTACATCGCCGAGACACACACTCATATCCCATCGCCCTTCGGCCGCGGAGAGCACGGCTTCCAGGGCCGTGGCGTTGGCGTGCAGATCGCTGATAACGAGAATGCGCGTGCCAGGCATCAGGTGAGTACGGAAGAGTATAAAGGAACCTGCGAAACGATGCACGCAGGGTGCCACTCGCAGTTTGCAGCAAACATCAGGCGTTCCATGGCCGAGGAACATTCACGATATTTTGAAACCAACTGGAAGATGAATTGCACGCAGGTCGGCCCCGGCCTGAGAAATTACAAACACGCATCGCCAATTATTTTCGCCAGTTTCCGAAACATTCTCCAAGGGGCCTTCGTCTATACCAGTGCAGCCAGGGCAAGGTCTCTGGGGATGTGAAACGAAAAACCCCGCGGTGGCAGCCGCGGGGCGTGCGACACGCAATCTTTCCGGCCGTTAGTCCAGGAAGTATAGGTGTCTTCCGGGCGAGAGTACTCGTCCGCCGCCCGCGTGTCAACTCGCTCGCTTCCTATCGTGGTCCTGCACGGCTGACTCGTTCGCTTCGAAAGGCAGGAAACGCTCATGAAATTCGTCTCCGGATTGCGCATTATCGCAGTACTCGCGGCTGTGGCGCTGGCTACTCCCGTGTTCGCCAAACCCACCGTTACCAACGTCACCATCTCCCAGACCGCCAAAATCGGCAAAGCTGATCTGCGCGCCGGAGATTACAAACTGATGATCGACGGCAACCACGCCACCGTGCAAAAAGGCAAGAGTGTGGTCGCCGAATCGGAAGGCCGCTGGGAAGACCGCGATAGCAAAGCCGCCTATGATTCCCTGCTTATCGGCGAAGATGGCCACGTGAAGGAAGTCCGCTTCTCGGGCAAGACCAAAGTTTTTGTCTTCTCCGAATAACGAAAGGATTCCGGTGCGCCCTTTCAACAATGCGAGCGGGAAGTGGCCGGCGGCTGTACCCGCGGCTGCTTCCCTGTTCGTGAACCTTTCCGCGAAGATGCTGCAGTGGCAGAACCCCGCCGATGCTTGCGCCGCCTTGCTCCATTCCGTGGCGGTGAAATGGTACCAGGGAGCGCGCAGGCTTCTGTTTCTGCCACCTTCCTAAGACACCTCGCCTCCACCGTAGTCCGGACTCACCGTCGCGTTCCTTAGCGCAACAGCATGCAATCTCCGTAGCTGTAAAAGCGATAACCGTTCTCCACCGCGTGCCGGTAAGCACCCAGCACCTGTTCACGGCCCGCGAAGGCGCTCACCAGCGCCAACAGCGTCGAACGCGGTAGATGAAAATTGGTCAGTAGCGCATCCACCACGCGAAACGCAAATCCTGGATAGATGAACAGTGTGGCTTCGTCGCCGCCTGCTTTCAAAATTGCCCCCTCTTTGGAGCTTGCCGCGCGCAACGCGGAAGCTTCCAGCGCTCGCACCACGGTTGTTCCCACCGCCAGAATCGGCCGCCCCGCGGCCCGCGCCGCGCGGATGCGTTCGGCGGCCTCCTCGGGAATGACGTAAGACTCGGCGTGCATCTGGTGCCCTTCGAGTGTCTCGCTCCGAATGGGTTGAAACGTTCCCAGTCCCACATCCAGCGTCAACTCGCAGGTTTCCGCGCCGCGATCGCGGATGGCCTGCAAAATCCCTGGCGTAAAATGCAGGCCCGCGGTCGGAGCGGCTACCGCACCGGGACGCTTCGCAAAAACCGTTTGATACCGTTCCCGGTCTGCCGCCTCGTCCCCGCGGTCGATGTACGGCGGTAACGGTATGTGGCCCAGCGCTTCGAAATGCTCGCTTACCATGCGCCCATCCTGGGAGCGAAATTCGATCACCCGTAGCCCGAAATCTCCGCGGCTGGTAATCCGCCCCCCCAGCTCTCCCGCGCCGAAAACGATTCTGGTCCCGGGCGCTACTTTCTTGCCCGGTCGCACCAGCGCCTCCCAGGTGTCGGGGGCGATTTCGCGTGAAAGAAAAACCTCGATCTCACCACTCGGTTGCGGATTGCGCGCCGTGCGCTTTGCGCCGGGAGAGCCATCCTCGCGGCGGCCATAGAGCCGCGCCGGAATTACTCGCGCATTGTTGAATACCAGCAATTCATCTCCGCGCAGCAGGCTGGGGAACTCTGCAAACTGGCGGTCGCTCAACTGCCCGCCCCGGCGGTCCACCACCAATAGGCGAGCTCCATCGCGCTTCTCGGGAGGATATTGCGCAATCAGAGCCTGTGGTAACTGGTAGTCGAAGTCATCAATTCGCATCAGGATGCAGTGTATCAGTAAAGCAGAAAAGACCCCATTTGCCAGACGCAGCGAGACATTCAGAGTCGGTGTCGCGTCCTGCGTGCCGCCATCCAATCTGCAAGCAAGTCATTTATAATTAGCTGCTTATGGAGCATCTGGCAGACCAGAAAATAATACTTGACAATGATACACGCATATTTTATTATGTGTCTGCTGTTGGATATAGAAAACTTCTGGAGGTTCCTTTTACCATGACTCTCATCAATCGCTGGGAAGGCCAACGTGGCTCTTCCAATCCGCAAGATCATTTCGCTCGCATTTTCAACGATCTCTTTGAACGCGCAGGCCAGGAATCCAATCTCACCACTTGGGCCCCCGCCGTGGACATCTTTGAAAACGAGCATGAGTTGGTCGTCAAGGCCGATTTGCCCGACATGGATCCCAAGGCCCTCGACATTCGCGTCGAGAACAACCTGCTGACCATTCGCGGCGAACGCAAATTCGAGAAAAAGACCAACGAAGGCGACTATCTGCGTGTGGAGCGCTCCTACGGCTCCTTTGCGCGCAGCTTTTCGCTGGCCAACACTGTCAACTCGGAAGCCATCAAGGCCGCTTATGAAAATGGTGTGTTGACCTTGACCCTTCCGAAGCGTGAAGAGGCCAAGCCGAAGCAGATCAAAGTCACTGTGAGCGGCACAACCAACGCTCCGGCGATGGCCGCGGCGGCGGGCGCGAAGTAAGTAACCCACGCTAGTTGCGACCGGAGAGGGGCTGGCTGGCGCCAGCCCCTTTTTTCATGCATCGCCCCTCCTTTCAGGCATCGAATGACCAGAGCGGGCTACCAAGAACACGAAAAACGAAATAGGAATTGAGGTTTGCAATGTTGCAATTTGAAAAGATGACCGTGAAGGCCCAGGAGGCTCTGCGCCAGGCGCAGGAGGTTGCCGCGCGCCACGAAAATCAGCAGATCGAACCGCTGCATCTGCTCGAAGCGCTGGTGGCCCAGAAGGATGGCGTGGTGTCGCCCCTGCTCGCCCGTCTGGGTATTCGCCCGGAGGCGCTGAATCAGGAAATCGCCCGGGAAGTCGCGCGCCTGCCGAAAGTTTCCGGTTTTGATCAGCAACACTTGGGTAAAGCCCTCAACGCGGTGCTCGAGCGCGCGTTCGACGAAGCCAAGAATTTTAAGGATGAGTACGTCTCCACCGAGCACATGTTCCTGGCCATTGCCGGCGCGGAAAAAGATCCCGCCGGGCAACTACTCAAGAAGCAAGGCGCCACGCATGAAGCGATTCTGCAGGCCCTGACCAGCGTGCGCGGCACGCAGCGCGTCACCTCGCAAAATCCCGAAGCCACCTACGAATCGCTGGAAAAATACGCCCGCGACCTCACGGACATGGCCCGCCGCGGCAAACTCGATCCCGTGATCGGCCGCGATGAAGAAATTCGCCGCGTTATGCAAATTTTGGCGCGACGGACCAAAAATAATCCGGTACTCATTGGCGAACCCGGCGTGGGCAAAACCGCCATCGTCGAAGGACTCGCGCAGCGTATCGTCGCCGGCGATGTGCCCGATGTATTGAAAACGAAAAGATTGGTCGCGCTGGATCTCGCCGCGCTGGTGGCGGGAGCGAAATATCGCGGTGAATTTGAAGACCGCCTGAAAGCGGTGCTGAAGGAAATCACCGACGCCGAGGGGCAGATCATTCTGTTCATCGATGAGCTGCACACGCTGGTCGGCGCTGGCGCTGCCGAAGGGGCTATGGACGCCTCCAACATGTTGAAGCCTGCTTTGGCGCGCGGCGAACTCCGTGCCATCGGCGCCACCACGCTCAACGAGTACAAGAAAAATATCGAAAAAGATCCCGCGCTCGAACGCCGCTTCCAGCCCGTGCTCGTCACTGAACCCACAGTGGAAGACACCATCGCCATTTTGCGCGGACTGAAAGAGCGCTACGAAGTGCATCACGGCGTGCGCATCAAGGACGCCGCCATCCTCGCCGCCGCCACGCTGTCTCATCGCTACATCGCAGACCGCTTCCTCCCCGATAAAGCCATCGACCTGATCGATGAAGCCGCGGCCAGCCTGCGCATGCAGATCGATTCCCTGCCCGTGGAAATCGATGAAATCGAGCGCCGCATCCTGCAGCTCGAAATCGAACGCCAGGCGCTGCTCAAGGAAAAAGACGCGCACTCCAAGGAGCGCCGCGAACAAATCGACAAGGAACTGGCCAAGCTCAAGGAAGATTCGAGCGGCCGCAAGGCCATCTGGCAGGCGGAAAAAAACGCCATCGCCACCATTCGCAAGCGCAAGGAACAGATCGAGCAGCTCCACGCGGAAGAGCTGAAGTACGAACGCGCGGGAGAACTGGCCAAAGTCGCGGAAATTCGCTACGGCCAAATCGCTGCCGCGGAACGGGACCTGAAACAGGCCGAAGCGCAGTTCGCTTCGCTGCACAAAGGTTCGCCGATGCTCAAGGAAGAGGTCGATGAGGAGGACATCGCCAAACTGGTCAGCAAGTGGACCGGCATTCCCACCGGACGTTTACTCGAAGGCGAAGCCCAGAAGCTCGTCAAAATGGAAGATCGCCTGCGCCAGCGCGTGGTGGGCCAGGAAGACGCCCTCGCCCGCGTTGCCAACGCCGTGCGCCGCAGCCGCGCCGGACTCTCCGAGGCCAAGCGACCCATCGGCTCCTTTATTTTCCTGGGCCCCACGGGCGTCGGCAAAACCGAACTGGCGCGGGCGCTGGCGGAGTTTCTATTCGATGACGAAAAACTCATGATCCGCATAGACATGTCCGAGTACATGGAAAAGCACAGCGTCTCGCGCCTGATGGGCGCCCCCCCGGGCTATGTCGGTTACGAAGAAGGCGGACAACTCACCGAACAAGTGCGCCGCCATCCCTACTCGGTCGTTCTCTTCGACGAAATCGAAAAGGCGCACCCCGATGTTTTTAACGTGCTGTTGCAGATTCTGGAAGATGGCCGGCTCACGGACGGCAAAGGCCGCACCGTGGATTTTCGCAACACCGTTTTGGTGATGACCAGCAACGTCGGCTCCACGGCCATTTTCGAACTGGCCAACAAAGATCCAGAACGCGCCCGCAAGCAAGCCATGGACGCGTTGCGCGCCGCGTTCCGCCCGGAGTTCATCAACCGCATCGACGAAATCGTGATCTTCAATCCTCTCGGCAAAGAACAGCTCGCGCGCATCGTCAACCTGCTGCTCAAGAACGTCGAGAACCTGCTCGTCGAGCGCAAGATTAGCTTGCAGCTTACGCCCGCCGCGACGGACTTGCTGCTCAGCGAAGGTTATGACCCGGCGTACGGCGCTCGCCCCCTGCGCCGCACCATCCAGCGCTTGATCCAGGATCCCCTGGCCATGCGCATTCTGGAAGGCACCGTCCTTCCGGGCGACCACGTCAAAGTAGATCGCGATGGCAAGGCGGAAGTAATGAAGTTCGATCGCACCGCGGCGGCAAAACCAGCCGCGGCGGCAGTGTGAGGCGTGCTAACGGGACAAGCCGGATTGCATCGTAACCGTGGGCCAAAAAGCTGCACAGATAGAGCCTACAAGAGTGCAATAGTTCCCTAAATTTCCGACGACATCTGTGGGGCCGCTGAGAAGCGTTTGTAATTTTATCAAAAAAAACGACTTACCGATATGCTCTGCGGGGGGCGATTTGGCCTTGCAAATGCCCTAAGAAATATCGGTTTCGCAGTAGCAGTTCCGGGCCCCGGGGGGCAGTTGCATATGAGCTGTAGGGACACTATCCATCTCATTTGTTGGTATTTAGAAGGCAGACTCTCAGCCGCCGTTGAAGCCGAGATCGAGAGCCATTTGCTCCGTTGCGACGATTGCCGCATGGTCCAGGAAGCCGCCACAACCACTCTGGACCGCGATTTTGGCGCCTCCGGCGGAGTGCACCGTCGCCCCCTGCTTCGCCCCATTTCTCAAGTGGCGTAATTTAGATCTCCCTAACTAAAACAATTATAATGCTTTATCCCAGTGGGTCCAATCCCTCCGCGTGGATCCAAATTTTGGACCGCTCCCAGAGAGAGGGCTCGTCACCCGCGCTCTCTCTTTTTCAGCAATTATTACCAGTCCAGAAACAATCGCGTAATCTTTACTGGTACTAGTACTCATAAACGAGGCGGCCTCCATGCCCTTTCCTCCATCTAACCTACACATTAACAGCTCCTTACCGCCCACCTCGCTTCGGATGTGCCTGTGGAAAGTCATCTGCTCCCTAACACCCCAGACTCACGTGTAGGTCTAAGCAACGCACCAGCGAAGCATCCAAGGAGCCGCCGCAATGAGCGAATTTCAAGAACCGGTATACCAGTCCACCACCGCAGGCACCCCCCGGTGGGTCGGCCTCGCGGTAATCGTACTAGGAGCCCTCTCCCTTGCAGGCCTAGGAGTCGGCTGGAGCGCCCTTAACCAGGTCAAGAGTGTGGGGCAAGCCACGGAAGCATCCCTAAAACAGTCCAACGACGCCCTGAACCAGCGGCTGGCGAAATCCGATGAGGCCAACCAACAGCTGCAGAGCGATCTGAAGGTAGTCACCGATAAACTCAACGTGACGGAAGCCGACCTGGTCGCCGCTCGCAAGCAGACCAAGCAAGTAGCCGTGGCCTATGACAAGAAACTCACCGGCCTGAAGTCCGACGTCAGCTCGCAACTGGCCACCAAAGCGAGCACCGATGATGTCGCCAAGCTCAACGGCGACGTCACTGGCGTCAAGACCGGTCTCGACGCCACCAACAACAATCTGCAGATGGCCCGCAGCGAAATGGGCACGCTGATCGCCCGCAACCACGACGAAATCGATCAGCTCCGCCGCATGGGCCAGCGCGATTATTACGAATTCACGGTCACGCGCAAAGCCGGTTCGCAAAAGGTTGGCAGCATCGCCGTCGAATTGCGCGACACCAACACCAAGAAAAATCAGTACACCATCAACGTTCTCGCCGACGACAAGGAATTTGAAAAGAAGAATCGCTCCGTAAACGAGCCGATTTTCTTCTACGTCGGCGGCAGCCGCGCCGCTCTTGAACTGGTGGTAAACAAAGTCAGCAAGACTACCGCGTCGGGCTATCTCAGCGTGCCCAAGTCCGCTGCAACGGCCTCCGCCAGCACGGCGACGCCCGCGCAGCAGTAGCCAACCGAACCGTCGGCAGCATCTTCGCGCTTTACGCCGCCGGCCGGTAAGAATTTTTCCCTGGAGAGAAGAAAGGACGGGAGGATCCCAGAGAATCCTCCCGTTTTTTTTGGGGTGCCGGAGCCCGGGTTCCGCTTTTCCGCCGCGTCAACCAGTAACAACCCCGCCGTTTTGTCCCAAGTCCTACATCGATTACGATGGAGCAGACGGCCTCGCCTGCTCTGCCGCTCTCGCGACCGTCCCGCACATCTCACAAATGACCACCCAACTCCTGCACTGCAAACGCGCCCTGACCCCCACCGCGGAAATCGCCGACGCCGCCATTCTCATCCGCGACGGCGTCATCGAAACCGTGGCCTCCCGCGACTCCATAGCGCTCCCGGCCGGCGCGCAGGAAATCTCGGCTCTCGACAGCACCGCCATTCCCGGCTTCGTCGACGTGCACATTCATGGCGCGGGCGGCCACGACGTCATGGAAGGCACCCCGGAGGCCCTGCGCATCGTCACGCGCACCGTCGCCACGCACGGCACCACCAGCATCGTGGCCACTACGGTAACCGCCAGCCCCGACGTCACCCTGCGCAGCGTAGCCGCCATCGCGAAGTACATCAGCCAGCAGCATGAATCCGGCGGCGCGGGCGCAGAGCCTCGTGCAGAGGTCCTCGGCATCCATTTTGAAGGGCCATTCATCAGCGCGGTCAGGCGCGGCGTGCACCCCGCCGAATACCTGCGCCTGCCCTCCGCGGGCTTTCTCGACCAGCTACTGCAGGCCGCCGCGGGATCCGCTGCCATCCTGACCATCGCGCCCGAGCTGCTCGGCGCCATCCCCTGCATCGACGCCGCCCGCAAAGCCGGCATGGTCGTGGCCATTGGCCACACTGACGCCACCTATGAACAAGCCCGCGCCGCCATCGCCCACGGTGCCCGCCACGCCGTACACGTCTACAACGCCATGCGCCCCTTCTCCCATCGCGACAGCGGCGTCATCGGCGCGGTCCTCACTTCTCCCGAAGTCACCGCCGAGCTGATCGCCGACAACGTGCACGTCGACGAAGCCGCGATGCGCCTCCTGCTCAAAGCCAAAGGCGCCAGCCACGTAATCCTCGTCAGCGATGGCATTTCCGCCACTGGCATGCCCGACGGAAAATATCAGCTGGGAAATCTCGAGGTGACGGTAACCGGCGGAGTCTGCCGCAACGCCGAAGGCAAACTGGCGGGCAGCACGCTAACTCTGGATCGCTCCCTGCGCAATATCGTCGCGTTAGGCGCTTCGCTCTGCGACGCCGTGCGCATGCTCACGCTCAATCCCGCCACGCTTCTGGGTCTCGAATTTAAGAAGGGCTCGCTGCGCACCGGAGCCGACGCCGACATCGTCCTCCTCGATGAAGACCTGCACGTCAACCGCGTCTGGGCCCGCGGGCTCTTAGTCGCCTAGCGCACCCGCGAGATATGCTTACTGGAATGGAGAGAAATTTGTGAGCGGCAGAGCGCAGCTCTACCGCGCAGACTACGAATTCAGTGGAATCTTCAACTCGTCCGCCAGCGCCTGGGCATTAAACGGGCTGCACGCAAAATAGCGTCCGCCGATCTCCAGCGTCGGCACCTTGCGTTTGCCATTGTTGGCCTTGATCACCAACTCCGCCGCGGCATCATCTTCCTCAATATTCACTTCGCGAAAATCCACCCCGCGTTCCTTCATAAACGACTTTGCACGCCGGCAATCCGGGCACCACGGTGAGCTGTACATCGTTATGGCATCCATGGCTGGGCAGCCTCCAACGCAATTAGATGATACGCACCGCAGCATCGTCGCAAGGCCGGCGCCTCTCAAAAATGGCTCATTTAGACGGGATTTACAGCAAAACGCTTTGGCCCAATCGCTACGAAGTAAACATCGGCGCGCCACGCTGTTTTCTCGCTACCTGAATGCGAATCAGCGCCCGCTGGAGCGCCCTCGTCGCGCGGTCCCAATCGAGGTCCGCCGGACTCGCCGCGATGCGTTCCTGCGCCCGCCGCAGCGCTGCCTCGGCCCGCGCCACATCGATTTCGTGGGCCAACTCCGCGGTTTCCGCCAGCACCGTCACGCGATCCGGCAGCACTTCCGCAAACCCCCGAATAATTGCAATCGGCTCGGACTCCGCCCCGCTGCTCTTGTCGTGATACGTCAACTCGCCAATTCCCAGCTCGGTGATCAGCGGCGCAGCCCCCGGCAGCACCCCCAAATATCCGTCCGCGCCAGGCAACTGCACTTCCGCCGCGGTTTGGCGCAGCAGTTCGCGCATCGGCGTGACGATAATCAGCTGGATGGACTCCGGCAGCATTTTCTTTACGCGCTCGCCTTCATTTTCTCGGCCTTCTTCAGCGCTTCGTCGATCGTGCCCACCATGTAGAACGCCTGCTCCGGAATATCGTCGTACTTGCCCTCAACAATTTCCTTGAAGCTGCGCACGGTATCTTCGATCTTCACGTACTTGCCTTCCAGTCCCGTAAACTGCGCCGCCACGAACATCGGCTGCGACAGGAACTTTTCAATCTTGCGCGCCCGCGCCACGGTCCGCTTGTCGTCGTCCGAAAGCTCTTCAATACCCAGAATGGCGATGATGTCCTGCAAATCCTTATAGCGTTGCAGAATTGATTTCACGCCGCGCGCCACGGCGTAGTGCTCTGCACCCACAATGCGCGGGTCCAGAATGCGCGAATAGCTAGCCAAAGGATCGACGGCGGGATAAATGCCGCGCTCCACAATCTGCCGGCTCAAGTTGGTCGTCGCATCCAAGTGCGCAAAGGTCGCCGCCGGCGCCGGGTCGGTGTAGTCGTCCGCGGGCACATAAATCGCCTGCACCGAAGTAATCGATCCATTCTTCGTGGAAGTAATGCGCTCCTGCAGTTCGCCAATCTCCGTGTTCAACGTCGGCTGATAACCCACCGCCGAAGGCATGCGCCCCAGCAGCGCGGAGACTTCCGAACCCGCCTGCACAAAGCGGAAAATATTATCGATGAACAGCAGCACGTCCAGATGTTCCTGGTCGCGGAAATATTCCGCCACCGTCAAGCCCGTCAAGCCCACGCGCAAACGCGCTCCGGGCGGTTCCGTCATCTGCCCGTAGATCAAAGCCGCGCGCGATTTCTCCGAGTTTCCCGGAACCACCACGCCCGCTTCCTGAAACTCCAGCCACAAGTCGTTGCCTTCGCGCGTCCGTTCGCCTACGCCCGCGAACACCGACACGCCGCCGTGCTGCATGGCCACGTTGTTGATCAATTCCTGAATCAACACCGTCTTGCCCACGCCCGCGCCGCCAAACAATCCAATTTTTCCGCCCTTCAAAAAGGGCTGAATCAAGTCAATGACCTTAATTCCGGTCTCGAACATTTCCAAAGTTGTGGATTGATCCTCAAGCGGCGGCGCCGGCCGGTGAATCGAATAATTCGTCGCACTGGTCAACGGACCCAGTTGATCCACGGGCTTGCCCAGCACGTTCATCACACGTCCTAGAGTCGGGCGCCCCACCGGAATCGTAATCGGCGCGCCAGTATCCACCGCCTTCATCCCGCGCACTAAACCTTCCGTCGGCTCCATGGCCACCGTGCGCACGCGCCCTTCGCCCAGGTGCTGCTCCACTTCCACCGTCACGTCGATGGGGTCCGGCACATTAAATCCTTCGCTGGTAATCCTCAGCGCGCTATAAATCGCCGGCAAATGCCCCGACTCAAACTGAATGTCGAGCACCGGCCCGATAATCTGCACTACGTGTCCGACGTGTTGCTCCGCCATGCTCTCTCCTAAGCGCCGTAATTCGCGCCGCTCACAATTTCGATAATTTCCTTGGTAATCGCCGCCTGCCGCACTTTGTTCATGTGCAGCGTCAGCCCTTCAATCACATCGCCGGCGTTCTTCGTCGCCGAATCCATCGCCACCATGCGCGCCGCATACTCCGCTGCCGAGGACTCCAGCATGCTGCGCAGCACTTGCGTCTCGATATACCGCGGCAAAAGTTTGCCCAGCAACTGTTCCGCCGGCTGCTCGTAAATGTAATCGACCGGCGTCTCCGCCTGCTTTTTGCCGCCCGCACTCGCGTGCCCGGCGTCTTCGCTGGCCTTGTCGCCTTCTCCGCGAATCTCTTCCACCGGCAGCAATTTCTCCACCACCAGGTTAGCGGTCATCACCGACTTGAACTCGCTGAACACGATGTATACCGCGTCAATCTCTCCCTTGGCGTACAGTTCCGTAACCAGCGTGGCGATCTCGCGCGCCACGCCGAACTCCACCTTGGACAGCACGTTGATATGCTCCGCGGCAAACGGGAAACCCGCCTTCTTCAGCGCATCGCGCCCCTTTTTTCCCACCGGGAGAGTCACGATCTTCTTGCCGCTTTGCTTGCGGATAAAATCGTTGGCGCGCCGCAAAATGTTACTGTTGAACGCCCCTGCCAGTCCGCGTTCGCCGCTCAGCACAATCACCAATACGTTCTTCTCTTCACGCTTGGCCAGCAGCGGATGCTCCGGCTCATCAATCCGTGACATGATCGAGCGCAGCATGCGCGCGAGTTCGAGCGCGTACGGCCGCGCCGCCAGCGCCGATTCCTGCGCCTTACGCAGCCGCGCCGCCGCCACGAATTTCATCGCCCGGGTAATCTGCTGCGTGTTCTTTACCGAGCGTATCCGTCGCCGAAAATCGAGAAGTGTCGCCATGAATAAATAGCTTTTCCGTGTCCTTATGAATCGCTTACAGCGAACCAGCCGCCCGCGCTACTTCGCCGCCGCTGCGCCTGCCGGTGCGGCATCCTTAATTGACGCCATGAACCTGTCTTTGAAGCTGTCCGCGGCTTTCTTGATCTCCGCCTTGATCCCGTCGTCCAGCGCCTGCTTCTCTGCAATCGTTTTCAAGATGCTTCCGTGGCTGCTTTCCACAAACTGAATGAACTCGCTCTCGAATCGTCGCACCTGATCCACAGGCACGTTGTCGATGGCCCCGCTGGTGGCCACAAACAGGCTCAGCACCTGCTTCTCCACGCTGAACGGTGCAAACTGATCCTGCTTCAAGATTTCCGTCAAGCGCTGCCCGCGTGCCAATTGCGCTTGCGTAGCCTTATCGAGCTGGTCCGCGCCAAACTGCGCAAATGCCGCCAATTCGCGATACTGCGCCATGTCCAAACGCAGCGAACCGGCCACCTGGCGCATGCCTTTGATCTGCGCGTTGCCGCCCACGCGGCTCACCGAAATACCTACGTTGATGGCCGGACGAATGCCGGCGTTGAAAAGGTCCGCTTCTAGGTAAATCTGCCCATCGGTAATCGAAATCACGTTCGTCGGAATGTACGCGGATACGTCGCCCGCCTGCGTTTCAATCACCGGCAGCGCGGTCAATGAACCCGCTCCCAACTTGTCGTTCAGCTTCGCGGCGCGTTCCAAAAGCCGCGAGTGCAAATAAAATACATCGCCTGGGAACGCTTCGCGTCCGGGAGGCCGCCGCAACAGCAAGGAAATTTCGCGATACGCTTGCGCATGCTTGGAAAGATCGTCGTAGAACACCACTGCGTGTTTTTTATTGTCGCGGAAATATTCGCCCATCGCGCACGCCGCATACGGCGCGATGTACTGCAGCGAAGCCGGCTCCGAAGCCGAAGAGGCCACGATGATCGTGTAATCCATCGCCCCCGCATCCGTCAGCGTCTTTACAATCTGCGCAATCGTGGAGCGCTTCTGCCCGATCGCACAATAAATGCAAATCAGGTCCCCGCCCTTTTGATTGATAATTGTGTCGAGGATAACCGCGGTCTTTCCCGTCTGCCGGTCGCCGATGATCAATTCGCGCTGCCCGCGTCCGATGGGGATCATCGCGTCGATAGCCTTAATACCCGTTTGCATCGGCTGCCGCACCGGTTGGCGATCTAAAACGCCCGGCGCCAACTTCTCCAGCGGATTGCGCTGCTTGGAATTGATCGGACCCTTGCCATCCACCGGCGCGCCAATCGGATTCACCACGCGGCCAATCAAACCCTCGCCCACCGGCACGGACATAATCGTATTGGTGCGCTTGACGGTGTCGCCTTCCTTCAACTCCGAAGACTCGCCCAGCAGCACCACGCCGACCTGCTCTTCTTCCAGGTTCAGCGCAATGCCAAACATGTCATGCGGAAACGCCAGCATCTCGCCGGCCATGACCTTCGCCAGTCCGTGCACGCGCGCAATGCCGTCGCCGACGCTGATAATCGTGCCGACCTCGTCCACCGCGACGGTCTGCTCGTAATTCGCAATCTGCTCGCGCAGAATCTTGCTGATCTCATCTGCCTTAATATTCGCCATTCCCGCTCCGTCAATCTCCAGAAACTTTTTCCTGCTCTACTCTTCTCTGCAGCTTCTTCTATCTCAGCCCCAAATAGTCCCAACAAGCAGTTGTAGGTCCCGGCTTTAGCCGCGGACGGCGCCAGCGCACAGCGCCGGCTTCATCTTTCTTCATTCCCCCGCCAACTGCGCCCGCATCTGCTCCAGCCGCTTCCGCAGCGACCCGTCGTAGATGGTGTCCCCCACGCGCACCAGCGCTCCGCCTAACAGATCCGGTTCAATGAAATAATTGGGATCCACCTTCTTGCCCGTAAGCCTGGCCAGCGTCTGCGTTAGTTCCGCTTTTTGCGAATCATTCAGCTTCGCCGCCGAATACACCTGTGCTTCGGCAATCCCCTGCCGCTGCCGCACCACCTCCGCGAAAGCCCCGGCAATTTCCGGCACATCGTTCGCGCGGCCATGGTCGGCAATCACAAACAAAAAATTGCGGATGATCTTGCTTGCGCCCATGCGGCTGGCAATCTTTTCCAGCACTCCGCGCTTATTCTCGGCAGTGACCGCCGGGCTGCTCAGAAAATTCTGCAGTTCCGTGGACTGTTTGTATGCCTCCGCAAATTCCTGCAGCTGCCGGCCCGCCGGCTCCGCCGCACCCTGCGGCACCGCGATATCCGCTAAGGCATTTGCGTACTGAAAGCTGACGGACTTCAATTCGGCCTCGCTTCCAAACTCTTCACGAACTCGCTTACCAGCGATTCCTGCACCTGCGGCGTAAGCTGCCTCGCCAGCAGCGATTCCGCGCCCTCCACCGCCAGTTTCGCGGCCAGCGCCTTCAATTCCAGACGCGCTGCTCGTTCTGCCGCGGCAATCTCGGCCTTCGCGGCTGTTGCAATCTTTTCTTCGTCGCTCTGCGTCGCTGCGCGCAGACGCTCCGCCTCCGCGGCGCCTTCGCGCGTGGCGCTCTCCCGCAGCTCGCTCACTTCTTTTTCCAGATTGGCCAGTTTGTTTTCCGCCTCGCGCAGCAGTGCATCCGCTTCTTTCTTTGCCGCCGTAGCTTTAGCAATCGCGGAATTGATCTTCTCCGCGTTGCCCCGGAACTTTGGCGGCAGCACCTTCGCAAAAACCCAGATCACCGCGCCCGCCACGATAGCGAAATTAATCCACTTGAAAATTTCCTGCGCCGGCTGCGTTTTGGCGCTGCCGCTCGTCTCTTCTTCGGCGCGCGCCGCGCTCACGCCCAAGCCCGCCACAAAAAATATCGCGCCCAGCGCGCACCCGATCAGCAAGATGCGGGAAAGTTTCTTCATCGCGCCTCGCTTGGCGGCCGTAGCGGCGATTGCAAAAGCCGGCTGGCGATTTCCGCGGATAGTTGCGGCACCGTCGTTTCCACGTCGTGCACCGCCGCTGTCAACTCTTTGGCCACAATTTCTTTCGCCTGGCTAACTTGTACCGCGGTCTTCGCGCGCGCGTCTTTCAATTTCCCCGCCCGTTCGTCGAGCAGCTTTTTTCGCGCCGCTTCCTGCTCACCATATACTTTGGCGCGCGCACCCCGCAAAGCCTCTTGGTACTGTTTCACTTTTTCGTCGGCCGCCGCTTGCGCGCTTTCCGCCGCTTTCCGCGCCCCAGTGGTCCGCGCTTCGCGCTCCGCCATCACTTTCAGCAGCGGCCCGAAGAACAAAACCCGCAGTAAACCATAGAAAACAAGGATGATCAGCGCTGTGGGTACAGCCTGAAGGAACAGTTCTCCCAGTTGGTGAAGGATCGCCATCGAATCGGTTATGCCCAACCTCGTTTTTGTGTGAACCGCAGAGCGGCTGCGTAAGCTGGCGGCGTTTTCCGTGGTCCGACCCGCGACGGATTGCACGGCAGGCCAAAACCCACCAACTCAAACATTAATTTATAACATCCATGAAGCGTGCCCGTCAATTCGCCGCGTGCGGCGTAAATTCCGAGCGTCCCAGTTGAAACGCACCACGCCCCCCCCGCCTTGGTAGGCGCCGGGCTTCAGCCAGGCTAACTGCAACGCGAAGCCAGTAAATATTTCCGTCGAACCGATTTCCTGTTGCTCGTGTCTCGCGGCAACAATGCTTGCAATTCCCACACGCGCGAAGCAATGATGCCAGCATGCGTGTATGCGTAACGGGAGCCACGGGCTTTCTTGGCGGCGCGGTGGTGCGGCGCTTGCTGGCGGAAGGGACGCCAGTGTGCGCGTTGGCGCGGCCTTCCGCCCGCGCCGACGAACTGGCCGCGGCGGGTGCCGAAGTGGTGCGTGGCGATCTCGGCGACGCGGCCGCGATTGCACGTGCCGTTGATGGCGCCGACGTCGTGTATCACGTTGCGGCGATGGTGGAAGCGCCGGGCGACCTCGCGGATTTTCTGGATGCCAATCGCGGCGGCACGGAGCGCGTGTTTCACACCGCGCTGCAGCATGACGTTCGTCATATCGTTTACACCAGCTCCATCGCGGTGTATGGCTTGGTGCGCGACGGCGAAGTCATCGACGAAAGTACTCCGTACGATGATCGGCCGGAGCTGCGCGATGCTTATTCGCAATCCAAGATCCAGGCCGATGCGTTCGCGGTTTCTTTTGCGCACCAAGTCGCGGAGCAAAGCGCCCATAAAGGCGCGGAACCGCCTGGCAACGGATGTTCGATAACCATACTCCGCCCTGGCGTGATTTATGGACCGGGAAAGCGTTTGCCGTTCGGGCTGCTTGGTTTCGTTGCGGGAAACACCAGCGTGATTTTTGGAAATCGCCAGAATCGTATTCCGTTGAACTACATTGAAAACCTGGTCGACGCCATGCAGGTGGCGGCGAAGGCCAATCACGACGGGCTGCGGCAATATATTGTGCTGGACGACGACGAACTGACGCTGGAGCAATACCATGGGGCGCGCAAAGAGGTGCAGGGGACGCGAACGCTGTTTTTTTCTGGTACGCCGGTGCTGGCTGCGGCTCGTTTTGCGGAAGCGGTTGGGCTGGTAAAGCTAGGCGCAGGTGATTTTTCCGTGCGCCAGGTGCAACGTGCGCTGCAGAATCGCTATTACTCCACGCAGCGGATTCGCCAGGAACTGGGGTGGAGTCCGCGCGTACCGCTGCGCGAAGCGTTGCGCGCTTCGCTGAACTCGCGATGACCTCCGCAGCCTCCCGCGGAACACTGCTCGGAACGCCCTTTCCAATCTCGTTGGCAGGTTCCCCAGCAACCCCCGCGGGTAAGCTCGTGTTTAACTCTACGTGCCGGACTGCGGGCCGGGGCGCATTTGGCGTTGCCTGCGCCAAATCAGGTAAGATATTTTCACTGGCATTCTTGGCAGCAACTTCATTGAAGATCGGCGTGCAATAAATGCCGCGAATACTTTTATCGAGGTTCCAGATTTGACGGTTGCCGCTGACATCGTTCTTGCCTTGGCCGCAATTCCCTTCATCTACTACCTGCTGGCGCTGTACAGCACGGCGCGTTATTTTGTGGTGGCGGCGCGGGAAAATCCTCGAAACAACGATTTCTTTCCACCTATCAGTTGCCTGAAACCCATCAAGGGCCTCGATGAAGACGCGTACGAAAACTATGCAAGTTTTTGCCGCCAGGATTATCCCGAGTACGAAATCCTTTTCTGCGTGGACAAAGACGATCCCGCGCTGCCGGTGCTGGAAAAGCTGGTGCGCGATTTTCCGGAAAGGCAAATTCGCCTGATCTACGGTTCCGGGCGCAACGCCATCAATGACAAGGTGGGCCGCCTGACGCGTCTGGTCGACGAGGCCAAATACGATTTGCTGGTGATTACCGACGGCGACATTCGCGTTGAACCGGATTATTTGCGCGCCATCGCCCACCCCTTTCGCCATCCCAAAGTCGGCGGCGCGACCACGTTGTATGCCTCCACGGAAGAGACCAAATTCATCCAGGAGCTGCAATCCATCGGCATGATTTCCGATTTCTTTGCCGGCATTCTGGTGGCCTGGCAACTGGATGGAGTGAAATTCATGTTTGGCCAGACCATCGTGATGACGCGGCAGGCGAACAAGGCGTTTGGAACCTATCGCGTTAACGAGAACAAGCCCGCAGACGACTTGCTGGCCGGCCGCATGGTGGCGGAAGCGGGCTACGAAGTGAAGCTGCTTCCTTACGTGGTCAAAACAGTGGCGGATTTCAATTCCATGCGCGATTTGCTGTACAAGCGCACGCGCTGGATGACGGTGATGCGCCTGATGCGCCCCCGCGGGCATTTCGGCTTGATTTTTACGTGGGGCCTGCCGTGGTCGCTGATTGCGATTGCAGCGCATCCCACGCTGGCCGTGCTCGTTGGATATCTGGGTGCGTATGTGGTGTTGCGCGTGGCTATAGCGTGGTTGATCGGCGTACACGGCATGAAGCAGCCGGGAATCTGGCGCAAGATGCCGCTGATTCCGGTGTGGGATGCGGTGGCGTTCGGAATTTGGCTGGCGAGTTTTACGCGCAGCACCATTCGCTGGCGCGGCGTGAACTACACGATTCGCGACGGCATGCTGGTGCTGCCCTCGCAGACGAAAACACAACATGTCCGTTGAGCGCACTTGCAAAATAGTCGGAAAATTCTTGGTCGCAACTTTCGCGGCGCGTCCGGCGGCTTGCCTGGCGAGGTGTTTGTGAGCGCGAAGAGCGTTGCCGTGGCTGGCGCGGGAATCTATGGCGCCACGATTGCGATTCGGCTGGCCGAAGCGGGTCACCACGTAACGCTGTTCGATCCGCTGGGAATTTTGCGCGCGGCTTCGGCGATCAACCAGTTTCGCATTCATTCCGGCTATCACTATCCGCGCAGCCCGGAGACCATTCAGGAGACCCTGGAAGCGCGCGCGGAATTTACCGAAGCGTTCGTGTCGGCGATTATCCACAGCAGCAAACATTTTTATGCTATCCCGAAAGAAGGGTCGCAGACTTCGCCGGATCTTTTCGAGCAGGTGATGGCGCGCCACGAAGTGTTTTTCAAGCCGTGCAAACCGGCGTGGATGAATTTCGAGTTCATCGACCGCTGCTACGAAGTGGACGAGCAGATTTACGATCCCGATATTTTGCGCAGCAGCGTGGAAAGGCAAATTGCGGCGCTGAAGATTCCCTTCCTGCAGCGCGAATTCACTAGCGAGATGCGCGGCGAGTATGATTTCGTGATTCGCGCGTGTTACGGCATGGGTCCGAGCCGCGGGCTGTTCAAGATTGCCAAGTATCAGGTAGCGGAAAAAATCCTGATCGAGCTGCCCGCGCAGCTGCGCGGAATTTCCCTGGTGGTGATCGATGGTCCGTTCACGGCGTTCGATCCCTACGGCAGTTCGGGCAAAGCGCAGTTCGGTTCGGCAAAGCACACCAATCACTGGACCACCACCGATCCCCTCGCGCCGGTTCCGGAACCGTACGCCGCGCTGATGAACGCCCTGGAATTTGCGCCCTTTGCCGGCACCCGGTTTGAAGCCATGCGAAAAGATTCCGCGCTGGCGGTCCCCGCCTCCAAGGACGCGCAATACCTGGGTTCGCGATTCACCATGCGCGTGGTCGAGAACAATCCCGCCGAGGACCGCCGCACCCTGTTGATCCAGGAAAGCGCGCCGGGCGAACTGCACGTCTTCTCCGGCAAAGTGGTTAGCGCCGTCAAAGCCGCGCGCCTGATTTGCGAACGCGTGGGGAGTCCAATCCCAAATTGGGAAATGACTAAGTGAGAGTTAGGTACACCCACCCCCGGGTGTTTTTGGCAAAGAGTGCGCAATGCCAACAATTTAATAGAGTTAGCACGTTTTGTATTTTGAGAAGAGTGTGCAACCTGTTGAAAACAAAGAGCGGCATTTTGCGCAGTCCTAACAAAGAGTGCGGACAGTCGGGTGGGCTGCGAAGATTGGCGGGAGGCGAGTGGGCGGTGGGATCGGCCTGACATGGCGCATTGTAGCCAGGCCGGGCTTGATTGTCGATATATATACAGTACAGGTACTAGTATTGTACCAGCGGCCGGTGAGGCTGCCTGGCCTCAGCACTTACTGGAGGGTGTATTCGAGGTCGTAGGAATGCTTTCCGTCTGCAATCGTAATGGTGAAAGTTCCGGAGATGCCTTTGAGTTCGCCGGTACCGGAGCCGGGGACTACGATTACGGACATGTTTAGCCCTTAGGCATCCATGGTGGCCGTGTGCTGGAGCGCAAAAGTGCCGCGTTTTCCTTGGAGCACGCCGGTGACAACTTCAATCGCAACGTAGCCAGCCGCTCCCAGCTTGGGGTCGCCGCCGGAGAACATTTCGCCCTTGGTGGCGGCTTCGAGATCGCCATGAATTTGCTTGTCAATCGAGAAGCGCGAAAGGCCATCGGCAGGAGGCGGGGTGAGAGGCTGAACATTTACGGTGAAGGTGCCGCGGGCGTGGTGGGTCATTGCCGTAATGGGAGTCTCCTTTTGTTGTGGCAAGGCGGTCGATGCGAGCATCGCCAGAGCGAGGATGGTGCAGATCATGCGCGGCATGGACGTGGCCTCCCCGGGCACGGCAATTCGATTCGCTCGAAGCGACAGCATATTCCGGGCTTGCGCCAGTACCAAGCAGAACGGCCAAAAGATGTGGGACGGAATCGCAGTAGACGCAATGCCGATTGACGCAGTGATCGTAAACTTGATTTCCATTGTCCGGTCTGCGGACTCATCGCGGACTTGGTTCCACGGTAGTGAAGATCCTTTCGGCAGGCAAGCGCAGGCTGGGGACGAGCCAGCGGAACAGAAAAGTAGCCGCAATTGCTCCTGAGAGCTGCGCAAACACGAAAAGCGGCGCGTCGGCCGGGCGAATTCCCGCGAAGGTGTCGCTCAGGGAACGAGCGATGGTCACCGCCGGGTTGGCAAACGAGGTGGAAGAAGTGAACCAGTAGGCGGCGGTGATGTAGGCGCCGACTGCGAAGGGGACCGTTTCAGAGCGGCGGCGTGAGCAGCCCCAAATCACGCAAAGCAGACCGAAAGTTGCCACAAACTCACTGAAGGCCTGAGCGGGACCACTTCGCGCATGGTGGGACAGCGATATTGCGGGCAGGCCAAACATAATATGCGCCGTTATTGCGCCGCCGATCCCACCTAGGCACTGGGCTGGAATGTAGCAGGCGGCCACCGTCCAGGACACGCCCCGCTCCATGGCGTCCGCGAGGGTGACTGCGGGATTGAGATGCGCGCCGGAGATTGGCCCGAAGGTGAGAATCAAAGCGACTAGGGCCGCGCCCGTGGCGATGGTATTGGCGAGCAGGGCGATCGCCACATTGCCGCCAGCCAGACGCTCGCCCATGATTCCCGAGCCTATGACGGCAGCCACGAGAAATCCCGTGCCAACAAACTCTGAAACGATTCGCCGCGGCAGCGTGGCTCTCATTGTTGTCCGATGCGATCGATTTCTTTCTTGATAGCGAGGGTGTCAAGGCTGGGGAGGGGCAAACTGAGGAACAGGTTGATTCTGCGGCTGAGAGTGACGAAGGCGTCCCGGAACGCGCGCTCGACCTCGTCCGGAGTTCCGGTCACGGATGCCGGGTCCGCAATCCCCCAATGTGCCGTCATCGGCTGGCCAGGCCAAATGGGGCAAACTTCTTTCGCCGCGTTGTCGCACACGGTGAAGACGAAGCTCATTTGCGGGGCGCCGGGCCGGGCAAACTCCTCCCAGCTTTTGCTACGCACACCCGCGGTCGTCAGATTGGCGAGCTGCAGCTGCTTGAGTGCTTCCGGGCGGACTGTTCCTGACGGGAAGCTTCCGGCACTATAGGCGGTGAAGTTTGGATTATGCATGCCGTTGAGGATGGCCTCGGCCATGATCGAACGAGCAGAGTTTGCGGTGCAGAGGAAAAGAACGTTGTAGTGTTGCGACATAGCGAATCCCAGATTCCTTTTAATTGCAGCAGGTGGGCCCGCAGCAGCTTTTATCCCTGGAATCCGCGGGCTTTACCGCGCGAATAAATGCGCTCAGGAACTTGCCGTCTACTTGCGGGGCCAGGGCATCCACGTCGAAGCCTTGACCGGAGAGAAACTCGCGGGCATCCTCGACGCGGTAAACGCGAGTGGGTTCGACTTCGACGTCGGC
>Ga0209040_10000246_pt1 | contig 39300 bp, 28 predicted proteins | sample BogFormECP12_OM3_FD_188240 | JGI IMG/M metagenome (GOLD analysis project Ga0209040, IMG submission 188240) | Bog forest soil microbial communities from Calvert Island, British Columbia, Canada - ECP12_OM3 (SPAdes) (version 2) | ecosystem: Environmental > Aquatic > Freshwater > Wetlands > Bog ... | reverse complement strand
CAGCGACGTCGAACACCGCTATTTTCCCAAGCACGGGGGCACTTTCCGCGGATGCGCGGGGTCAGTTCAGCTGTTCAATCGGTGGATCGAGGCTTAGTGGGTCAAAAACCAGCGGTTGTGCGCACACTGCCAGAGCTGCCCCTCAGCCAGGGCCAGCTCGTGTCGGACGGAACCCACCTCATAGCATCTCATTGAGGATTGACGTTCTGGTGACGCCAGAGGAACGCCCGTCCACTGGGCCCAATGCGATCCTTGGTGCATGGCAAGGCGGTACCCGTCTGCTGCCCTGGGAGTGATGGTGGCAGCCGCTGTGATTACTGCAGCTTCACTTCCCTGGGTACGAGGATATACACCTGCCCTCGGAGGCAACCTGGCCGTTTCATCGAGACTGGGCAAGCTGACTCCCCATACACCACCCCTGACTCTCTCCGATCTTGGTTCGAATGATTGGAGATGGGTACTGGTTGGTCTCGGTGTCGTGATCGGTCTCTCCGCTGTCGGATTGACGGTCCAGAGGCGCACCGGCTGGGGCCTACTCGTGGGGGGGCTCGGCGTAGTCATCGTTTCACTCGCCATCTACCGGGGCCATGCCTACCCAGTAGGAGACTTCGGAAGCGGTGTCGCCGTTGCAACGATCGGCGGCTTGGTCTCGGCCGTCACGGGGCGTCTAGCCATCCTTGGCGAACCTGCCTGCGACTCCGCTGGTCTGGAGAACGAGACCTCCATTTCCCGAGTGTCAGAAACCACCGGTCATGCGCTTTGATCGTGGAACCCGTTGGGTCCCTGCGCCTCCTAAGGCATAATGAGAAAGTGAGCTGGTCGTTGGACGACTGGCAAGAGGCCGTCAAGGCACCCGATTGGGGCCGGCGAGTCTTGGAATCCTTAGAGAGATACTTCAGCGAAGACCGCTGGCTTCTGGAGCCCGCACAACTCGTTGATGTTCGGCTTGACACGGATTCCGATGGTGTGCCAGTCATTTTGGCCGTTTACGACCATCTGTGTTACACGAAACGAATCGGCCTAAGGCGACGACTCGACAAGATGCCAATGTCGGCGCAGGGCGAGCAGAACCCCGAGGATTCGCTTGCTGCCGAGATTGCGCTTTTCAACATCTCAGCACCTCTGGGGCGAGTCTCCGAAATCCTCGTTGAGGAAGACGGAGTGTGGTGGTGGGGCGATGGGTACCCAAGTGACACTGAGCTTCCACCGCCAAGCTGGCTAAATCCATCGTTGGAGTTATCAGTAACCAAGCCCGGCGTCGGCGAAGCCGATTGGAAGCTTCGCTGGGTCAATAAGGACCGATTTGGCGGTCTCTTAGGTGGTATGGCCAAGATCCTCAGGTTCGATCGTGGTGCCGTGGATTCATCAGTGTCCGAAAGAGAGATGGACTCTCAAATATTGTCTTCGGTTGAGGAGGTCTGGACTGAGAAAGTGGAGTCTGTCTCAGGTGATGTGCACGCCTTTTCCATCGTCCGACCCATCGTTCATGCGATGCCTGTCGATCACGACGGCGATCCGATGTTCGATTGTGGCCAAGTTCGGAACCGAGCGATCCTCACGGCTAGACCTTGGTCAGCTCCCGTTGATTGGCCATATGAGCGTTGTCCGGCATGCCTTATTCTGTTTCCTCTCACACTGAGTGATCCGGCTCAGCACCACACCGGCGCTTCGGATCCATAATCGAGTGTCAAAACCGTCTTTGCTCTTGGGCCCACCCGGGGCAGCGATGAGCAGATCGCACCGCTATCAACTCCCCAAACGTTGGCGGACAGTTTGGTGACGTGAAGCGTATCTTTCTCGGATGAGTAGATGGCGCTCTTGTCCCCCAACTGAGTCTGTCGCCACCCCGACTTCGGGAAACCGTAAGGGGCAGGGCTGACGAAGGGAGCACCACTGGAGCACAGGAAGACAACTGACGGATGTGGTTGGCCCAAGACGCCACCGATTATGGACCAGACCGGGGTGGTGCCGGGAACCGGGAGCACCCAATCATTGCGGCCACTCCGCCCAGTCTCGGGAACTCGCAGTCACTGGCGAGTGACTCGATGGCCAAACCGGTTGCCACCCACTGTACAGAGGGCTCTCCTCATCACCCCAATCTGGAGGATGTGGCAGCTCTCACAAGGGGGCAGTGTGATAAGCGGGCGTCTGCACGGCAGCAGCATTGAGATCCCGAGGAGAATCTAATGTCTGAAGTCGGCAATGGCCCACGTGCACCAAGTGCCGGTACCACCAACCGAGGACATTGACTTCACTCCTTCGTCAACGCCCGAGAATCTCACACGACTAGCCGCCGCCCTCAGAGAGCTTGGCGCGTGTACTCGGGTTTGAGGTGAGGATGGCGGTGTTCCGTTTGATCCTGACGGTCTGATGCCGATCGCCAACCTCACGTCCCCGGCAGGTGATTTCGACCTCTCATTCGCCTCATCGGGCACCGAGCGCGACGACGACCTGATAGCCCACGCCCGCACGGTGCTCGTCGGAGACGTGGAGGCCAAAATTGCAGACCTCGCCGACGTGATCCGGTCAAAGCGTGCTGCTGGGCGCCAGAAGGACCTCGAAGTGCTCCCGTGCTCATCAGCCACGCACGTGAGCACGGCATCGATATCCCGCAGAGGGCCGTTGGCGGTACGTGATCTTGCCGTGTTCGACCCGGGGTGCTCAGCCGTGCCGCCCTAATCTCGCCCTAATGTTCGCGCCGTTTGTGCTGGACCTCTGCCCGCCCGTTTCGCGTTCTTGCAGCTAGGACCGTGTGCGCCCTTCCCGAACCAACCCACGCGGCGTACGTGGGCGCATTAGCAGCGAGTCCGATTCGGCCGCTCTCGTGGATTGGAAGCGATCGTCGAACTTCAGGCCGAAGCCAAGGAGACTGTCGGTGCGACGGGGGCCAGATGGGCGCGGGGCAACGACCAACGGCTTCGTCTGTCACCTCCCGAGACCCACCATCGCTGCGGACACCAGGGTGGCGTGCGCGAGGTTGTCGACGCGTGCCCAGAGTCGGGTACGAACAACGAAGCGGGCACAAACGACCGAGACCTCTGCGCGATAGGCTCCACGATCGGCGAACCGACGAAGAGGCATGTCTTGCGCCGCGAAGATCTGCCATTTCGGATGACGAGCGCGCTGCTGCCCCCGAGGCCATTGACGGCGACGACCAAATGCAGCGCGTCCGGATACAAGTACGCCCGAATTCGGACACGTGATGTCACGAGAACATCTCGGGGAAGCTGGCGTGACTCAGGGACGCCCGCGGTCGTCTGCGCCATTGCTCCCACCCCCGTCAGTCTGCTTGTCCCCCGCCCCTGTCTTTTGACCTCGCTGGGTGGAGCCATCTCGTCGATGGAACCAGTGCCCGAGAGTGGTCAGCGAATGCCTCGTGAACGGGGCGGCGCGGCGCTGGATCTGCTTGTCCGGCAGTTGCGGTTCGGCGGATGTCGGCTGGGACGGTTCCTGGCCCAGCGCCCGGTAGAAGAGGACCTTCGTCACGTCGGTCAGCACCAGGTAGCTCACGATCATTCCGGCAAGTACGACGAAGAATTCCACCGGCAACGAAGTGAACCCGAGCGGGTGGGCTAGGGGGGTGAAGGGGAGGACCATGCCGACCAGAGCGGTACCGATCGGGACGAGGATCATTGGCAGACTGGCCCGGCTGCGAAAGAACGGGAACCGTCGAGTTCGGATGACGTAGACGACGAGGGTCTGAGTCGCAATCGACTCCACAAACCAGCCGGTGCGGAACTCGCTGTGACCGGCATGGAGTACCGACAGCATGACCCAGAAGGTGAGAAAGTCGAAGAGGGAGCTGACTGGGCCGAAGACGTACATGAAGTGCCGCACGAACTTGATGTCCCACGCGGCAGGTCGGGCGAGCTGTTCCGGGTCGACATTGTCGGTTGGGATGGCCATCTGACCCGCGTCGTACAAGAGGTTGTTCAGCAGGATCTGGGAAGGGAGCATCGGGAGGAAGGACAGAAACAGTGAGGAGCCAGCGGCACTGAACATGTTGCCGAAGTTCGACGACGTCGCCATCAGTACGTACTTCATGGTGTTGTTGAAGATCCGCCGTCCTTCCACCACTCCTTCAGCCAATACACCAAGGTCTTTGTCGAGCATGACGACGCTGGCTGCGTCTTTGGCGACGTCGGTGCCCGAGTCGACCGAGATGCCAACATCGGCATTGTGGAGGGCCACGGCATCATTGACGCCATCACCGAGAAAGGCCACGTCCTGGCCCCTACCCCGGGCGTTCTTGATGATGCGAGACTTCTGATTAGGGCTCACCCGGGCAAACACCGTGGTTTTGGAAATTGCCGCCGTCAAGGCATCGTCGCCGAGCTTGGTGATCTCTTCTCCGCTCAGAATGCCGTCCACCTTGAGCCCGATGTCCCGGCACACTTTGCCCGCGACGATACCGTTGTCCCCAGTGATGATCTTCACGTCCACGCCCAAGCCGGACAGCTTGGTGATCGCGGATCCGGCGTCGGCCTTGGGACGGTCAGCAAAAGTGAGGTAACCCACCAGCGTGAGCTGAGCTTCGTCCGCAGTGGTCGGGGCCGTCGCCCCTGGCAGCTCGCGGGTCGCCACGGCAACCACTCGATCCCCTTCGGCGAAGAGACCGTCGAGTGTGCTCTGGGCTCCTGCTGGCAGCACGGGACACCGTGCGAGAATGGCTTCGGGTGCCCCCTTGGTGATGAGCAGCGGCGGCTTGTCCTCTTGCGCGACGAGCACGGAGCACATCTGCCGATTGTGATCAAACGGAAGGATTCCCATGCGACGATGGTCCGACAAGTCTAATGAAGGAGATGGATGGCTCTGACCGGAGGTGGCAGCGGCCAAGAGCGCTCGGTCCAGAGGATTACCGCCCACCGGGTGGCCGTCGGTCATCGATGCCTCGTTGCAGACCACACCCAGCTGGAACGGTCCTTCTGCAGCCCGACCGTCGGGGCCGAGGGTCTGGCCGTACGTGATGGCACCCTCGGTGAGGGTACCCGTCTTGTCGGTGAAGAGGATCTGAATATTGCCGAGGTCCTCGATGGCGTCCAGCCGCTTGACGAGAACCCGCTTCTTTGCAAGGGAGCGGGAGCCAGCCGAGAGGCTCACCGTGACGATCGCCGGCATCATCTCAGGGGTCATCCCGACCGCGATCGCCAGTGAGAACAGGAGAGCTTCCAGCACGGGGCGGCCGAGAGCGACGTTGATGATGAAGGCGAGACTGGTCACGATGATTGCAACGGTTGCCAGCATTTTGGAGAAGCCGCGCAGGCCGGCTTCGAATGCGGTTTCCGGCGCTCTGTGGCTGAGCCCCGACGCGATCTGCCCGAACTCGGTCAATGACCCGGTGACCACGACGACCCCTCGCCCTGAGCCCTCTTGGACGATTGTGCCCATGAAGGCGCATGAGGGAAGGTTGACGCCTGACGCCCCGACCGCAGGGGCAGGGTCCTTGCTCGCCGGCATGGACTCTCCGGTGAGGACGCTCTCGTCGCACTCCAGCTCGTTGGCATCGATCAACCGGATGTCAGCCGGCACGATGTCGCCGATCTGGAGCGCCACGACGTCGCCGGGCACCAGTTGCTTGACGTCGACGTTCCGCTGATGCCCGTCCCGCCATACCCTGGCCTGCCGGGTGATCTTGACGTGCAGTTCCTGCGCAGTGACCTCGGCCCGGTACTCGTTGAAGAAGCCGAGGCCCACGCTCAACGCCACAATGGCCGCAATGATGATGGCGTCGGTGGGATCACCAGTCAGTCCGGATATGCCAGCCGCCACGAGGAGCAGAATTAACAACGGGTTACGAAGCTGTTTCCACAGCAGGGAGAGGGGGCTGACTCGATGCGACCCGACGGTGTTGGGACCAACTCGCTGAAGGCGATTGGTCGCTTCTGTGGCGGACAAGCCGGAGTCGCTGCTGTCGAGCTGTCGCGCCACTTCCTCTGCCGGCAAGGCCGCCGAGGTCACCAGGGCAAGTTTGGTATCGGCGTTGACGGTGCTCCCGTCCACGCCCATGTCTACCCTTCCTCTCCGGTCATCAGTGGACGACCCCAGCAGTTCGATTCGGGTCTGGGGGGCCGTTCGAGGTGTTGCGACTTCGCATGCCGATCGCCCATCACGGCTGGTCAGGGGGGCTGTCACGGCTCTGCCCGTTGCCCATAGGTTCGACGATAGTTCCCTTGCTACCTTCGAGCAGATCGGCCGCGTCGTCGAGCCGGCCGATCATCGCGCTCTTCCCTGTTGCCTCCCCGAAACGGCAGGCAGCCTCCACCCTTGGGGCCGATGGAGCCGGCGGGGAAGTCCTGGGCACGGAGGCTTGCTACGGTGCAGTGCCGGATCGTCTGGGCGGCTTCGGTGCCGAATCCGAGCGCGACGGGGGGCATCGTTGCTCTTTCAAATCGTTGGATCTCTGCTACCAGTGTGACCGGACGATGGATTGTTGCATCACGCGACTACGTCACTACTGACCTTCTTCCTGTTGCCCGTGGGCTATTGGTTGAGGCCAGCAGCCCCGGCGAGGCTCATCCTCTGCGACAGCGTGTTGGCCGGGCGCGAGGCGGAGCCCGGCACGGGCGCCAATTCGACTGGTTGTCCAGTTCGAGGCTGACTTCCACTAGATTGATTGACCGGAATCGACGAGAGGATCCCGATGCCGTCAACTTCAGGACCCATCCACCTCAGCGGCCATCATCGTGACACCCTCCTTCAGGTCTTTGAGCATCCGACGAGCCACAACATCGAGTGGCATGCGGTGATGTCATTACTGGAGGCAGTCGGATCGGTTGAACAGCATCACGATGGAAAGTTTCTCGTCCACGTCGGCCCTGAGACGGAGGTGTTCACGCGTCCGAAAGGCAAAGATGTCGAAGTCCAGCAGGTGGTCGACCTGCGCCGGATGTTGACCGATGCTGGATACGATGCGGTCGTGAAGGAGCTCGAAGACAAGGGCAAAGAGGTCTGAGCATGGTCGAACACATCCAACACATCCGCGGAAAGAACGTCGTCGCCGTCGTGGACTTCCACGAGAGCACCATCTACCCGACTGACGCTTCGCCCGGTCAGCGCTCGAAGCGTATCGTTGCCACCGATCCACATGGGCACTTTCACAAAGTCCACCACCGCGCCGGGAATCCCAGGGGTAGCTATGAAGACGACAGCCCGGCTTACTGGAGTGACCTCACCGAGGCGTTGGCGCCAGCGGGGGCAATTCTGCTGCTGGGGCACGGCAAGGGGAAGGCGAACGCTTCTCATCAGTGGGTTGCCCATGTCGAGCGGCACCGCAAGGACGTTGCCGCCAAGGTTGTCGCCGACGTGCGCGTCGACATCGATCACCTAGATGACGAGCAGGTGCTCCGGCTGGCCCAGTACTACTTCGCCGACCCGCCGCTTCGAGACTTCGGAGACGGTCGTTGGGGAGAGCCAAGCGACGAGACGTTGCCGGCGACGTGAAAGCGACGTCCTGACGGACCTGGGCACGTCGCCGTCGGGATAATTATTGGCAAACCCCACCGTGGCGACGTCGCCGATGGACGGTGCACTACCACGAGCACCCCAGCATCCGCTTCACCCGGTCCCTCGGACGGCGGGTCACCAGCTCGTCGGGGGTGAGCGATCTCTGCGGACCTCCGTCGTTGTCGGCCTCGGCGACGTTGAAGGTCCCCGCCCGTTTGCTGAGTTCTGTCATGGCCTCCTCTTGGAAGGGCCGCCTCTTATCGGGAGTGGGCGTCGGAATCTGATGCGTGCGACCAGGAAACCCGTGATCGCGTGAGAGGTCGGTGGGGTCCGAGTAATGGCCAAGATATGGATGGAAGGCAAATGTCACCCGCCGAGGGCACCCAGGTGGACGAGCCAGATGGCGCCTGGAGCCCTGGGGTAGCGGTCGCCTCCGCTAGGCCAGAACCGGCAGGCCATCCGGCCCGTGGCGCACCTGGGGCCAAGAAGTTGTGGGAGTGAGACAAAATGAGCACAACCGCCCGGCAATCCTCGGTCGCCAACCAAACACCGCTTCAAGCGAGTCCCTCAAGTCCCCCTGCGAGGACCTCCTCAGAGTCACACCATCCGAGTGTGCGGATCCTCCGTGACCCCGCCGAAGTGGCAGAGGCAAAGGACCGAGCAGCCGAATGGGAACGCCGTCGGCTTGCCGTGAAGCTGGAGGAGCGCTCGCTACGATGGGCGAGGCACTCGAAGAATGCAATGCCATGACCTCCCGGCCCGACACGGAATGCCGTGATTGACCCTCGCACTTCTCTTGGTGACACCAAGTACCTGGCTCGGACGGACGAGGTCCTTCGATTGGCGACACCTCGAGGAGGGCCACGGGCCGTCCGTCGCGCTGTGGCGAGCGGAGCGCAACCACGGTCCGCACTAGCGACCTCTTGGAGCGCTCGAATCCCGCAGACCGCGCACGAAGGGATCGACCTCGGGACGCACTATCGAGCCAAGCATTCGGCAACCGTGTGATGCGCTGAGCATGGACGACTTGTACCATCGACGTGGGAGCGCGGTCACCCGAAAGGATCAGGCGAGTTAGGTTTGGCCGTAGGAGTGCCAGATCGACCACCCCGGGGGCCCGGCCACCGGATGACGGGAGTTGCCGTGAGCCAGTTCACGTTTTCCTATGAGGGCTTCGAGCCCGCCGATGAGGGGCTCCGGGAGTCTCTTACTTCGACCGGTAACGGCTACTTGTGCGCACGGGGTACGGCCGAATGGGAGGACGCCGATGGCGTGCACTACCCAGGCACCTACATGCATGGGGTCTACAACCGCGAAACGACCATCCTCGGCGGACTGCCCGTGCTCAACGAGGACCTGGTCAACCTACCGAACTGGCTGGTGCTCAAGCTGCGCATCGATGGCGACGAAGCGTTCCGCCTGGCCGATGTCGAGCTGCTCGACTACCGCCACGAGCTGGACATTCGCCACGCGCTCACTGTGCGCGAACTGCGTTTCCGCGATAGCGGTAAGCGAGAGACGACGCTGCGCAGCCGCCGGTTCGTGAGCATGGCCGATCCGCATCATGCGGGCATCGAGTGGACGCTGACACCGGAGAACTGGTCGGGTCGGGTGGAGGTGGTGTCGGGCATCGACGGGCGGGTGACCAACGGTGGAGTCGCAAGGTACCAGCAACTCGAGGGTCGACACCTCGATCCCGTCTCGCCACGCACGTTCGGACCTGAGGTGATAGGGCTGAAGGTCGAAACGAGGCAGTCGAACCTCTACATCAGCGAGGCGGCCCGCACGCGTGTCTCCCACGGGCCCGATCACCTCGCGGTCGAGCGTACGCTCCACCAGATGGCGGACTATATCCAGCAGGTCCTGTCGTTCGATCTTCGGAAGGGCCGCGCCGTGCGGATCGAAAAGATGGTGGCCTTCTCCGCGTCGCGCGATCCCGCGACCAGTGACACCCTGGCCAGAGCGGGGATCATGGCAGTGCGCGGTGCCGACTTCACCAAAGCGTTCGCACGCCACAGTTCGGCGTGGAACGAGCTGTGGCGCGTCTGCGACGTCCGCCTCTCCGGCGACCGGCGGACACAGCTACTGCTGCGGTTGCACATCGGCCATATTCTTCAGGTCTGCTCGCAGCACACCGCCGACTTGGATGCCGGCGTGCCAGCTCGGGGCCTCAACGGTGAGGCCTACCGAGGCCACGTGTTCTGGGACGAGCTCTTCATGTTCCCGTTCATGAACTTCCGCATGCCCGAAGTCAGTCGGGGACTGCTGATGTACCGTTGCCGGCGCCTGGAAGAGGCGCGCGCCGCCGCCCGAGAGGCGGGCTTTCGCGGGGCGATGTTCCCGTGGCAGAGCGGCAGCGAGGGCAAGGAGGAGACCCAACGCGTCCACCTCAATCCCCTCTCGGGACGCTGGGAGCCCGACCTCAGCCACAACCAGCGCCACGTCAACGCGGCGATCTTCTACAACATCTGGCACTACTTCCAGACCACAGAGGACGTCGAATTCCTCGGCGACTACGGCGCCGAGATCATGCTGGAGATCGCCCGCTTCTGGGCATCGATTGCCCATTTCAACCCACAGCGGGAGCGGTACGAGATCCACGGGGTCATGGGCCCGGACGAGTTCCACGAGAGGTATCCGGGCGCCACAGAGGACGGTCTCCGCAACAACGCCTACACCAATGTGATGGTCGCGTGGCTGTGCTCGGTCGCCGGCACGGTTCTGGACCTCTTGCCCGCGACACGAGCCGACGCGCTCCGAGAGGGGCTGCACCTCACCGACGAGGAGGTCCTCACATGGGACGACATGAGCCGTCGAATGTTCGTTCCATTCCACGCCGGCGGCATTATCAGCCAGTTCGAGGGCTACGACGCACTCGAGGAGCTCGACTGGGACGCCTACCGGGCAAAGTACGGAAACATCCAGCGACTCGACCGAATCCTCCGAGCCGAGGGGGACGACCCCGACCGCTACAAGCTCGCCAAGCAGGCCGACACCGTAATGCTGTTCCTTCTCTTCTCATCCGACGAGCTCAGGCGGATCTTCGAGCGACTCGACTACGACTATGACTCGGACACAGCACGCAAGAACATCGTTTACTATGACCAGCGGACGTCCCACGGCTCGACGCTGAGCTTCGTCACCTATGCCGGCGTACTCGCGATGCTCGATCCCGAGAGTTCGTGGCAGCGGTTCCTCGTGGCCTTGGAGAGCGACGTCGCCGACGTGCAGGGAGGGACCACCAAAGAGGGCATTCATCTCGGGGTTATGGCAGGCACACTTGACGTAATCCAGCGCGGCTATGCCGGGGTCCGCGTCCGCGATGGCGTGCTCCAACTCGATCCCCGGCCACCGGAACAGCTCGGCAATCTGTCGTTCTCGATGCGATTTCGCGGCACACCGATATCGATGACCTTGGCTGGCCATCAACTGACCGTCGACGTTCAGGGTGAAGGTGTGAGCCGGCCGATCAGGGTCCAAATCGACGACGAGGTCCGCGAACTCTGTCCCGGGGACCGGACGACGTTCGACCTGTCGACACCCCCCGAGCGGACAGACCACGGTTAGGTCTCCAGGAGGACCGCGCATGACGACCTTTCAAGGAGCGATCTTCGATGTCGATGGCGTCCTAGTCGATTCACCGCACGAAGAGGCGTGGCGTGAGTCGCTGCGCGAATTGATGGAATCGGAGTGGGCGGACATCCGCGACCAGACCACATGGTCGCCGGACGCCTTCACGTCCCACGTGTACCAGCAGGAGATGTCCGGTAAGCCGCGCATGAGCGGCGCTCGTGCCGCTCTGGACTACTTCGAGGTGCCTGATGCCGATGTGCGAGTCGACGGGTATGCACAGCGAAAGCAGGCAACGTTGGTGCGACTGATAGAGGCCGGAGACTTCACCGCTTATCCGGACGCGCTGCGTTTCGTCATCTCGGTCAAAGAGCTCGGGAGCCGAGTGGCGGCGGCCTCGTCCTCCAAGAACGCCGACTCGTTCCTGCGCAAGATCCGTCTCGACACGTTTGCCCAGGAACATGGCATCGTCTCGCAGTTGCTGCGGCCGGGCCTCACGCTGCTGGACTTCTTCGACGCCGATGTCTCAGGCCGAGACTTCGCGCACGGCAAGCCGTATCCCGATATGTTCCTCGCCGCGGCCCATGAGCTCGGAGTCGCGCCGACGGACTCAATGGTCATGGAGGACGCGGCGGCCGGCGTCGAAGCCGCCAAGGCCGGCAAGATGGCCGCGATCGGGATCGCCCGCGCCGACGACGCGTCGCTGCTGGCGGCCGCCGGCGCAGACATCGTGGTCACCAGCCTCGACCAGGTTGACCTCGGCGCGCTCGCCGAGGGCCGGTTGACGACGATGAGCACCCATTGACCGTCGGTGCCGCCTGCGGAAGGGCCCCCGGTACGATCACACCGTGGTCGCTGATCCCGGCGGCCCGTCCGCTGTGCTTCGGAGCGAGCGCGTCATTCCCATTAATCGGGTCCGGAAGCATCGTCAGGCCTACCGCCCAATCTGTCAACCGCCTCGGTCACGAGCGCCTCAAGGACTGCTTGACGTTGAGCGTTGTCCGGCGTCCCGACGGCGAGGTACTCGATCGTCCCAACGTAGGGTCCCGTGCGGAACAGCACATCATCGATGCGCGTGGAAAGCCGCTGTGTGGTCAGGCCGATCTCGGAGGCAACGGATCGATCACTGATCTCCGAGAACGGCTATCTATGGCCTCGTTTGCCCGCTGATCAACTATGCGGGATTGCAGCTCGGTTACGGCGACGCAAGTGGTCCGCCCTGTACCGGAACCAGGCTGAAATGGCTGAACGGGTCGGCAACGAACATGGGCGGCCCGTCAACGGCGGATCAGCTCTCCGTCGAGGACCCACCGAGTGTTTCGGGAGATGGGACCCCATCGGGTGGTCCCGATACAGCAGTCGGCTCGATCAACTATTCCTACAACGGTGAAGGCTCGGCAACCTCGATCACTTGTACAATTTCCGCCTCTCAGGACTCACTGTGTGCTGCAATCCTGAATGCCTTCGATCATCGGGAGGGGCTACCGCCTCGGGTTGCACGCGCGACCGCCGGCAGTTCTGGAACAACGACCACCGCCACCACGACGACCTCTGCGACCAACACCACGCCAGTCCCCAACAACGGGCGGTCACAGTCCTCCCTCGTGGAGATCCTGACAGCATTGCTCTGTCAGCAATCTCTGCCACCGGGTTCACAATGGGCAGTGACGAGTGCGACGATTTCGACAATCGACCCGACATATGCGCAAAACGCGGAGTATCTGGGGCGTTCAATACGGCGCGTACCAACGGTTTTGGCCTGTCGTGCAGCTCTGGCAACGGTGAAAACTCGGGCGCTGGGAACTCGGGCACTGGGACCTCAGGGAGCGGGAACTCGGGGAGCGGAACGAGGGAGCAGGCATCGGGGAATGACCTACCGCGGCCCACTGAGCTGGTGCGGTCTGCCGCCCAAGGTGCTTCTGCGCCCTTCAACCTGGTGACCGCCGAATCGGAACCGGCCGCTGATGACCTCGGGCGAGTGGCGGGCGCCCTCGCCGCCGAGCACGCGCCCGGCCCGGGATTGACACTGGCCCCCGACCTTCGGGGGAACCGGCACCTCAATCCCCCCGGTTCCGCCCGACCTCAGAGCAGCGACGCCACCTCGTCCGCCGCCGCCACTACGACCAGCATTTCACGGTCACGCTCGTAGGAGAGCAGCCCGGCGGCATCGTTGAGCCGGATCCAGCGGACCTCGTCCACCTCGTCGTTGGGCATGAACGAACCACCGACGGCCTCCATGACCCAGTAGGCGACGACCTTCGGTCGGTCCTTGCGGTCCCGGTACTGGGTGTGGCCGACGAACCTCACGAGTCGGCAGACGAGCCCGGTCTCCTCTCGGACCTCCCGCAGGGCGCATGCCTCGAAGCTCTCGTCGGGCTCGAGCTTGCCTTTGGGGAACGACCAGTCCTCACGTCCCGGCCGGTGGACGACGGCGACCTCGCGCCAGCCCTCCTGGGCCCTCCGAATCACGATGCCTCCGGCAGCCCGCACCACCTCGACGGCGTTCGGACTCGCCTCCAGCGTCGTAGAGTGCGGATTGCCCACGAACCCAGCCTACCGGCCCCGGGACCGCACCTGGCGACATGCTCCTGCGGCCACCTCCCCCGAACCGGGGAGCGGGGGAGAACGGTAGCCTCGCGAGATGGCCCAGGGGACCCAGGGACCGGCTGGACCGGTCGACGACATCGAAGTCGAGTGGCAGCTCGACGCCCTGGACCTCCGTCCCGTCGAGCGCTGGCTCGCCGCGCTCCCGGGTCGCGACCGAGATGAGCTCCCTACCCTCACCGTGCTGGCCAAACCCTCCCGGCGCCTGGTCGACCGCTACCTCGACACCGAGGACTGGCGGGTGGGGCGGGCCGGCCTCGTGCTGCGCACCCGCCACCACGGTCGACGTGACGAGGCGACCCTCAAGGACACCGCGGACGCCGGCAGCAGCGGCCTCCGGCGGCGACTCGAGGTGAGCGAGGTCCTGCCGACGGGCGGCATCGGCAAGCTCGGTGACAGCGGGCCGGTGGGGCGCCGGCTCGCCGCGCTCACCGGACACCGGTCCTTGCGTCAGGTCGTCGAGGTCCGAACCCGGCGACGACCATTCGCCCTGCGCGTGAGCGGAGAGGAGGTGGCCGAGGTCGCTCTGGACGAGACGACCATCGCCGTCGACGGTGACGAGCCGCCGGTGCGGCTGCGGCGGGTTGAAGTCGAAGTCGTCCCCTCCTGGGTCGAGCGGCTCGAGCCGGTGGTGGACGAGCTCCGGGAGACCTGCGGCCTCCAGCCGGCGCGGCTCTCGAAGTTCGAGGTCGGCCTGCTGGCGCTCGGCGAGTCGGTGCCGGGACCTTCCGACCTCGGACCGACCTCGGTGGGGCCCGAGTCGAGCCTCGGGGACCTGGCCTACGCTGTGGTGCGGCGACAGCTCGGCGTCCTGCTCGCCCGCGAACCCGGGACCCGGCTGGGCGAGGACATCGAAGAGCTGCACGACATGCGGGTGGCCACCAGGCGGCTCCGCGCCGCGCTCGATCTGTTCGCGGCCGTCCTCCCGGCGCGCGCCTCGGGACTGCGATCGGAGCTCTCGTGGATCGCCGGCGCGCTCGGCGCCGTCCGGGACCTCGACGTGCAGCTCGAGCGGATGGACGAGATGGAACGGTGGGTGGACTCGTGGACCACCGCCGGGCCCGGGGAGCCGTCGCCACTCGAGGATCTCCGCGTCCTACTCGAGGACGAACGTCACACCGCCCGACGGGCCCTCATCGACGCCCTGGATTCGGCGCGTTGGGACCGCCTGACCTCGGGACTCCAGGCGATGGTCCGCCAGCCGCTGACCCGTCGATCGGCCCTCTACCGGTCGCCGGCGGTGTCCGAGGTGGTCGACCTGGTCGAGAGCCGGCACAAGGCCGTGGCCAAGGCGGCCCGGCGAGCGAAGCGAAGCGGCGTCCCGGGTGACTTCCACCGGCTGAGGATCCGCTGCAAGCGGCTGCGCTACTCGCTCGAATTCACCGCCGATCTCTATGGCGGCCGCACCGAGCGCTACACCCGACGGCTGGCCAAGGTCCAGGACCTGCTCGGGCTGATGCAGGATGCCGAGGTTGCGACGAACCGGCTGGCCAACCTGGCCCGCACCGGCCAGGGTCTCCCGGCGACCACGGTGTTCGCCATGGGCGGGCTGGCGGAGCGCTACCGGACCGAGGCGGCGGGACTGCTCGACCGAATGCCCAAGCGCCTCACGGTGCTCGGCGGGGACGAGTGGCACGCACTCACCGCGCTCATGGAGGCACGACGCGACGACGTCGGGGGCCGGACCCCACCCCTTCGGCTCGCCACCGCGTCGGGCACGAACGACGAGCCGGCTACCGCCCCCGGACCAAGCGGTATCGGAGTCGGTCCCGGTGCGCCAGGACCGGGCTCGCGCACCGCCTTCGCACACAGCGGGGATGCCGCGCGCCCCGAACTGGCGCCGCCGCTGGCCGGCGCCGCCGCCCTCGCCGCCTGGCCGGACCCGGTCTGGGGTCCGCCACCGGGCTCCCGCGCCCGCGACGGCGGCGCCAGCACCGCCGGCGTCAATGGGCACCGGGTCGATCCGCCGGACGCGCCCGGCGGGGGCCCGCCGGAGGGCTTCTCCGACGGCGAGTGATGCACGGCGGGTGATTCAGGCGAGGGGCCAGTCGCCCGCCTCGCCGATCACCAGCCGCGGCTTCTCGGTCACGACGAACTCCAACCGGTCGACGTCCAAGAAAGTCGTGATGTCGGCCCACACGACGGCGAAGTCCTCCTCGGCCATGTGGGCCCGGTACTCGTCCATCGAGTCGAACCACTGCACCGTGACCCCGTCGTAGCCGGGATCGTCGTCCCCCGAGTAGTCCGACAGTGGTCTCGGATGCTGCTCGTAGCGCACGACGTGGCTTCCGCTGCGGGTGGTCGGGATGAGCGGCCCGTGGACCCGACGCCAGTGGTCGTGGAACTCGGCCGGGCTCATGCCGTCCTTGCGGCGGAGCAGGCAGGTAAGACGCACCATCAGCGACCCTCCTTCACCTGGCCATCCTGTACGCCCGGGCGCGGCCACGCACGGTGGGCCACCCGGGCGGTCAGCACATCGGTGGTGCAGGGGAAGTCGATCGGCTCGGACAGCCCGGCGGCGAAATCCCTGACCGTGGCCAGGACCTTGGCCCGCTCTCGGTCCGAGCGCAGCGGTCGCCGGACGCGGGCACGCTCATGATCCTACCGAGGGCCGGGTACCCCCGGTGGGTGGACGAGGCGTCGGGGGGCACCGCCCGGCCGGATCGCCACCGGCGCGCCGGGAGGCCCAGGACCAGCCCGGGGTGGGGCGGGGCGACTCGGGCGGGGGTCCGGGCCGGGCCGCTTACAGTTTCGGGCCATGCACGGCGTTCTGCTCTTCGGCGCCGTCCACCTCACCGCCGGCAAGGACCTCCTGCTCGTCCTGGCCGGGCTCGGCGCCGGGATCTTCAACGGCGTGGCCGGCGGCGGGACACTCCTCTCGTTCCCCGTGCTCCTGGCCGTCGGCTTCCCGGCGCTCAACGCCAACGTCACCAGCACCGTCGGCATCTGGCCGGGCTACCTCAGCGCCGTGGTCGGCTTCCGGGCCGAGATCACCGACCAGGGGCCCCGGGTCCGGCTGCTGGCGCCGGTGGCCGCGCTCGGTGCGGTGACCGGGGCCGCCCTCCTCCTCACCACGTCGCCGGCGTCCTTCGACCGTTTGGCCCCGTGGCTCGTCCTATTCGCGTCCCTGCTCTTCGCCGTCCAACCCGTCCTGGTGCGCGTCCTGAGCGGCGTGCCCCACGACCATCCCACCCGACGGCTGCTCCTCATCGTCGGGACATTCGCGACCTCTGTCTACGGCGGGTACTTCGGGGCCGGGATGGGGGTCATGCTGCTCGCCGTGCTGGGGCTCGCCCTTCCCGACACCATCGCCCGCACGAGCGGGATGCGGACCATCCTCTCGGTGCTCGTCAATGGCGTGGCCGCCGTCATCTTCATGATCCACTTCGCACTGCTCTGGGTGGCCGTGGCGATGCTGGCCGTCGGCAGCCTCGTGGGCGGCTGGGTCGGGGCCAAGGTGGCCGTGCGCCTGCCGGCCGGGGCGTTGCGGGCGGTGGTCGTGGTGATCGGGCTCGGCACCGCCGTGCGCCTGCTCGTCGGGTGAGCGGCCCTGCTGGGGGGCGACCCCGCCGACAATTGTCGACGAAGGCGCTAAAGTTTCTGCATTACGGAGTGGCCCGACCGACGGAGGCCCGCCATGCGACAGCGGCTGCGAGACCTGTTCAGCTTTCCCAACCCGGTGAACGACGTGGCGGCGCGCACCGTCGCGGCGGGCGTGGTCCTGCTGGCGGCCGCCGCGATCGCCTTCGGCCAACCCTGGCTGCTGGTGCCCCTCGCCTACGGGTTCTGGGCCCGGGTCCTGACCGGGCCCAGCCTGAGCCCCCTCGGTCAGCTGGCCACCAGGGTCGTGGCCCCGACCATCGGCATCGAGCCCCGGCCGACCCCCGGACCACCGAAGCGGTTCGCCCAGGGGATCGGGACCTTCCTGTCCACCGCGGCGATCATCGTGTGGGCCACCGCCGGTTGGGGGGTCGCCGTGTGGCTGGTGGCCCTGCTGGCGGCGGCGGCGACCCTCGAGGCAGCGCTGGGGCTGTGCCTGGGGTGCAAGATCTTCGCCCTGCTCATGCGGGTGGGCGTGATCCCGGCCAGCGTCTGCGAGGAGTGCGCCGACGTGACCCGACGTCACCCCGAACTCGCCCGGGCCCGGGGCTGACAGGCCCGGGGCCCGGACGGCCGGTTCAAGCCGGTTGGACCGGGTAGCGCCCGACCACCGCCTCGGCGAGCGAGCGGTCGAGGGCCCGCCCGGCCCGTTCGGCGTCGTCGATCGAGACCGGCACCAGCGTCACCAGGTCGCCGGCCCGACACTGCCCGAGCACCCCCCGGTCGGCCCGGATCACGACGGCCAGCACCGGGTAGCCGCCCAAGGTGGCGTGGTCGGGGCCGAGGACGACCGGGTTCTCGTCCGGGGGGACCTGCACGGCACCGGTCACCATCCCCTGGCTGTCGAGCTCTCCGGCCCGGCGACCGAGGTCCGCCGGGGCACCGGCCGGTCGGAGCCTGAGGCCAACCCGGTCGCTCGCGTCGTCGACGACGAACCCGGTGGCCCCCAGGCGCTCGAGCGCGTCGTGGGCGAACCACTCGGCGTGCGGCCCGCCCACGACCCGCAGCCTGCGGTGCCCGCCCGAGGGGGTCGCCACGGCGCCGGGCGCCAGGTGGTCGGCCAGGCCGCCATCGGTGCCTCGCCGACCGAGGCCCAGCTCGTCACCGGCCCGCACCGGTCCGGGGCCGACCCACGACAGGGTGTCGGTCGAGCGGCTCCCCATGACCGCCGGGACGACCAGGCCGCCCGACACCGCCAGCGCGGCCCGCAGGCCGGCGCGCACGGCGCCCACGGCCAGGCGCTGGCCCGGACGCACCGGAACCACGGTGCCGGCAGCGACCTCGCGGCCGTCGAGCGACACCGCCGGGTCGTCGCCTACCACCGCCACGTGGAGTTCGGCGGCGGCGACCAGGGTCGGCCCCCGGGCGGTGATCTCGAGCGCCGTCGCCCCGGGGCGGTTCCCGACCAACCGGTTGGCCAGCTCGTGGGCGACCGGGTCCGCCGGGCCGCCCGTCGGCACCCCGAGGTGCGCCAGCCCGAGCCGGCCCCGGTCCTGGGCCAGGGTGAGGAATCCGGGGTCCTCGACGGTGAAGGCGACCCGCCGGCCGGGGTCGACCGACCACGCCGGGCGTCGGCCACCCGCACCCCCCGATCGGGGCGGATCGGATCCAGGCCCGGCTGCCGCCGGCACGAAGCGGACGGTGTCACCCGGTTGGAACCGCGAGTAGGGGGGCGTCGACGGGTCGAACATGGTGAGCCCGGTACGTCCCACGAGGTGCCACCCGCCCGGGGTCGCCTGGGGGTAGACGGCGGCGAAGCCGCCGGCCACGGCGACCGACCCGGGGGGCACCGCGGACCTCGGGGTCGCCCGGCGGCCGAGCGCGTCCAAAGGGGCGGGCAGCCCGTCGAGGTAGGCGAAGCCGGGGGAGAATCCGAGGGTGGCGACTCGCAGGGTCGCCGCCGCCAGCGCGTCGACGATCTCGTCGACCCCGGCACCCAGCGTGCGGGCCGCGTCGGCGAGATCCGGACCGTCGAAGACGGTGGGCACGAAGTGCTCGCGTCCGCGGGGTGGGGGCACCGACGCCGGGTCGAGGACATCGAGTCGGTCCACGAGATCGGCCAGGTGAGCATGCGTCGGGTCGACGACGAGGACCACCGAGCGCATGCCGGGAACGACGTCGTCGACGCCGGGCAGCGAGGCCGCGGCCACCGCGTCGGCCAGGCGGACCGCGGCGGCCGGGGAGTCGGCCGGGACCAGCAGGGCGCTGTCGCCGAACCGCCGGGCCCGCGTCCGGGGCCCCGGGCCTCCGGACGCGCTCACCGGGCGAACGGCCGGACCTCGACGCCGGCCTCGGCCAGCGCCCGGCGCACGGCGAGGGCAATGGCGTGGGAGCCCGGGGTGTCGCCGTGCACGCAGAGCGTGTCGCAGCGGAGCTCGAGGCTCGTCCCGTCGATGGCGGGGAAGGGGCGACCGGTCGCCAGGGCCACGGCCCGGGCCGCCGCCACGTCGGGCTCGGTCACCACACCGCCCGGAGCGTCTCGGGGCGCCAGTGACCCGTCGGCCAGATACCCCCGGTCGCAGAACCCCTCGGCCGCCACCGCCACCCCGGCGCCGGACGCCACCGCCAGCGCCGGGCTGCCGGCGGGAAGGACGAGCACCAGGGCGTCCCCGGCATCGCGCACGGCGCCGGCGACCGCGGCCGCCGTGACCTCGTCGTCAGCCACCCGGTTGTAGAGGGCGCCGTGGGGCTTGACCGACCGCACCGTCCCCCCCGCCCCCCGGGCGATGCCCTGCAGCGCACCGATCTGGTAGGCCACGTCGTCGGCCACCTCGATCGGCGAGCGGTCGACCGGGCGGCGGCCGAAGCCCTCTCGGTCGGCGTACGACGGGTGGGCACCGACGACGACGCCCGCCTCGACGGCGGCTTGGACGGTGCGCCGCATGGCCGAGGGATCGCCGGCATGGAAGCCGCAGGCGATGTGGGCGCTCGTGACCACCGCCAGGAGCGCGACGTCGGTACCACCGAGTCCCGCTTCCTCGCCCAGGTCGGCGTTGAGGTCGATGGCCACCGCTCGCCGGGGGTCAGCCCGCCTCGGGCACCACCAGGCCGTCGCGGTAGACGACCCGGCGGTGGCGGACGGCCGGGACCCGGGCGCCGCCCAGCACCGTCCCGGTCAGGTTGAGCGGGTCGGCTCCGGCCACCGTGACCTCGCCACCGTCGCCGCTGGCCCGACGGACGTCGGCCAGCAGGTCGGCCGCCTCGGGGGTGGCGTACTGCTCACCGGACAGCCCGGCCACGAAGCGTCCCCCCAGGGCCACCCCCCGGGCCTCGAATCGGCGCAGGGCCCGGACGACCTCGCGCCACGGCACCCGGAACGATTCACGATGCCACAGCTCCCAGGTCACGATCCCCCAGCGGGCGAGCAGCTGTCCGGCGACCGCTTCGGCCAGCTCTTCGACGACGTCGGCACCGGCGGCCGTCGCGCCCGACGGGGTCGTCGGGTCGGGGAGCATCGACCAGCGGCCCTCGCCGGCGCCGCTCCCGACCGACGCCCGGCGCCGGCCGAGCCCGGCCGGCCCGCCCGCACGGTGGTGCTGGCGGGCCCGCCAGCGGGCCCGGGCCGAGAGCAGCGAGCGGACGGCGGAGAAGGCGTCGGCGGTGACGATGCCCCGGGCCACCAGATCCCAGAGGCCCTCGTCGACCTCCACCGGGAGGCGACCGGCCAGGGGGCCGAGCTCGGCCCGGAAGCAGGCGCCGCGCGCCGCCAGGGCGGCCAGGACGTCGGCGGCGGCGCCTCCGGCCGGTGGCTCGGGGCGGTCCCCGGTGCGAACGGCGCCGAGCAGCCATCCGAGGTCCTCGCGCAGGGCCAGCGACAGGGGCGTGGCCGGCGAGGGGGAGGTCGCACCCCGCCGGGTCGGCGTGTCCGGCTCGCGCTCGGGGCGGGGGGTGAGCCGGCCCCAGGCCACCTCCCCGGAGAGGCAGAGCTCGTCGAGCCAGCGGGGGTCGTAGCCGGCCACCCGTGCCCGGAGCACGTGGGCCTCCCAGTCCCCGGCTGGCACCTCGATGCCCTGCAGCTGTTCGACCGCGGCCAGCAACCCGGCCCGGCCCTCGAGCTGGTGGCCCGGCGCCACGTGCTGCCAACGGGCCAGGAAGCGGACGAGGTCGGCGACGCTGGCCGGCTCGACGTGGCGCCGCCGGCGCGACCGGCTCGCCGCGTGCAGGCGCACCAGCAGGTGCCGGGCGCACCACCGGCCGTCGGGCAGCTCGATGGCCGAGCCCTCGGCCTCGAGGCGGGAAAGCCCGGTACGGGCCCGGGCCGCCGTCAGCGGGGCCCCCGCCGGGGCCCCGGCCGGCAGCGGACCGTCGGCCACCAAGGACTCGACCGACACCGGCCCCGCCAGTTCGAGGTGGCCGCGCACGCACTCGGCGGCCGCCGCGTCGTCGGAGGCCAGGGCCCGGGCCTCCCCCAGGCGCTCGGTCGGCGCCCACCTGCCGTCGACCCGGCTGGCCCGGCCGTCGGCCTCCAGGGCGGCGAACCACTCGGCCCACGCCGCCACCGGGCGGCAGCCCACCAGGGAGAGGAGGAGGTCGTGCAGCTCGTCGGGCGTGCGGGGGCGGGGGCGGACCTGGTCGAGCACTTCGGCCACCGCCGGGCCGTCGAGCGGCCCGAGCTCGTCGAGGGGCACCGGGAGGCCGTCGGAGCCGGCGACCCCGAGCCCGCGGCGCAACGGCACGGCGCGCGAGCGGCGCTCCTCGAGCGGGGCGCCGTCCAAGAAGGTGTAGGGCCGGCCGGTCAGGATCCCGTGGGACAGGGGCGACGCCTCGGGGGACTCGACGAAGTGCACCCGGACCCGGCCCTCCTCGATTGACGACAGCAGGTCGACCAGGCCCGATCCGTCGAGGGCCTCGGTCAGGCAGTCCTCCACCGTCTGGCGCACCAGGACGTGGTCGGGCAGGGCGACGGGCCCGGGTGCCGCGTTCTCCTGACAGGCCGCCAGCTGCGGCCAGGCGGCGGCCAGCAGGTCGTCGGCGTCCATGCGCTGCAGGTGGATCGGGCGACGCTGGCCACCGCGCGAGCGGGGCACGATCAGCGCCCGGTTGCAGTTCCAGCGCCAGCGGGCCGCCAGCATCGGATGGAAAAGCACCGCCTGGGTGAGCACTTCGGTCGCGGTAGTGCTCCGCAGCATCCGGGGGACCTGGGTCAAGGGGAAGCTGTGCTGGGGACCGAGGGACAGCAGCACGGTGTCGTCGTCGGCCGCCGCCTGCAGCTCGAAGTCGAACGACACGCAGAAGCGCTTGCGCAGGGCCAGTCCGAGCGCACGGTTGACCCTCCCGCCGTAGGGGGCGTGCACGATCAGCTGGGTGCCCTCGCTCTCGTCGAAGCAGCGCTCGATGACGATGTCCTCGCAGCTCGGCAGGATGCCGAGGGCGGCCCGGCCGGCGGCCAGGTAGGCCACGACCTGCTCGGCCGCCTCGGCCGACACCCCGGCCCGCTCCCGCACCAGGGCCCGTGCGCCGGCGCCGTCGCCATCGGCCACGAACGGGTCGACCGCCGCCCGAAGGGCGCCCACCTCCTCGGAGAGCTCGGCCGTGCGCGACGGGGCCTCCCCGATCCAGAACGGCACCGTCGGCGAAGTGTCGCCGGCGTCGGAGACCCGCACCGTCCCGACCTCGACCTGGCGCACCCGCCAGGAGTGCGTGCCGAGGAGGAAGACGTCGCCGATGTTGGCCTCGACCGCGAAGTCCTCGTGCACGGACCCCACGGTCACCCCGTCGGGATCGAGCACCACCCGGTAGTCCCCGGTCTCTGGGATCGCCCCCCCGCTCGTCAGCGCGGCCAGCCGGGCACCCCGGCGGGGCCGCAGGCGGCCGTTGACCCCGTCCCGGTGGAGGTGGGCCCCGCGCCGGCCGCGGCCGGTCGTGATGCCCCACGAGACGAGCTCGACCACCTCGTCGAAGGTGGCCCGGTCGAGCGAGGAGTACGGCGCCGCCCGGCGGACCAGCGCGAAGAGCCCGTTCTCGTCCCATTCCTCGGCCGCCGCCACCTCGGCCACCAGCTGCTGGGCCAGCACGTCGAGCGGGGCCACCGGCGGGTGCAGCGCGTCGAGGTGCCCGGCCCGCACCCCGGCCAGCAGCGCGGTGCACTCGACCAGCTCGTCCCGGGTCAGCGGGTAGAGCCGGCCGGCCGGCGTGCCCTGGAGCTGATGGTTGGCCCGCCCGACCCGCTGGAGGAAGGTGGCGATGGCCCGCGGCGACCCGATCTGGCAGACGAGCTCGACCGGGCCGACGTCGATGCCGAGTTCGAGGGAGGCGGTCGCCACCAGGGCCCGGAGGTCCCCGCCCCGCAGGCGCGACTCGACCAGGCGACGGCGGGCCGACGAGAGGCTGCCGTGGTGGGCCGCCACCACGAACCCCGGCGACCCGTCGCCCGGTGCCGACTCCTGCGGATCGTCCAGTCGCTCGGCCAGCTGGTGGGCCACCCGCTCGGCCAGCTTGCGGGTGTTCACGAACACGAGGGTGGTCCGGTGCTCACGCACGTGCTCGGCGATCCGGTCCAGCACCTCGCCGAACTGGCCGTGGCTGGCGACGGCCTCGAGCTCGGCCGAGGGGAGCTCGATGGCCACGTCGAGATTGCGACGGTGCCCGCAGTCGATGACGGCGGGCAGCGCGCGCTTCGCCCCGCCCAGCAGGCGGGCCACCACGTCGAGCGGGCGCTGGGTGGCCGACAGGCCGATCCGCTGGAGCCGGCCGCCGTCGGCCGCCACGACGTGGGCCAGCCGCTCGAGGGTGAGGGCCAGATGGGCACCCCGCTTGTCGCGGGCCAGAGTGTGGACCTCGTCGACGATGACCGTGCGCACCCGCCGCAGCATCGAGCGGGAGGACGGGGCGGTCAGCAGCAGGTAGAGCGACTCGGGGGTGGTGACCAGCAGGTCGGGTGGCCGGCGCCGCATCGCCGCCCGCTCGGCCGGCAAGGTGTCCCCCGTGCGCACGGCGATCGACAGCTCGGGGGACTCCAGCCCGAGCTCGGCCGCGGCGGCGCGGATGCCGGCCAAGGGGACCTGGAGGTTCTCGTGGACGTCGGTCGCCAGCGCCCGCAGGGGGCTGACGTAGACCACCTCGGGCAGTCCGGTGAGGGCCTCACCGGCGTCGTGCGCCCGGTAGGCGGCGTCGATGGCCACCAGGAAGCCGGTCAGGGTCTTCCCCGTCCCGGTCGGGGAGGCGACCAGGACGTCCTGGCCCGACGAGATGACCGGCCAGGCGGCCCGCTGGGGGGCGGTCGGGCCTCCGGGGAACCGCCCCTCGAACCAACGCCGGACCGCGGGGTGGAACGACTCGAGCACCGGCCCCTGGTCCCGAGGCGCCGGGCGCCCGTCGATGACCGCGGCTCCCATCTCCCCATTCCACCAGTTCGCGGTGACCGGCGGTGCCGGCCCCGGCATCCGGGGGTGAATCCCCAGCTCGGGCCTGGCCCGACCACCGGCCCGGGGCCGGTAGCGTCACCGCCATGCTGGCTACGGTGCACACGGGGGGCGGGGTCCTCTTCGTCGCCGTCTTCGTCGCTTGCGCGGTGGAGATGGTCGAGGCCCTCACGATCGTGGTCGCGGTCGGGGTCTCGCGCGGCTGGCGGTGGGCCCTGCTCGGGTCGGTGGCGGCCGTGGTGGTCCTCGGGGCCGCGGTGGCCGCCGTCGGTCCTGCCCTGGTCCACTGGGTCCCGATCGACGCGCTGCGCGTCGTGGTCGGGGTGCTGCTCCTCATCGTCGGAGCCAACTGGCTTCGCAAGGCGGTCCTGCGGGCCGCCGGGCGCAAGGCGAAACACGACGAGGACGCCATCTTCGCCGAGACCGTCAGCGAGCTCGAGGTGGAGCCGCGGCCGGCCGGCCCGGACTGGCCGGCCTTCGTCGTGGCCTTCAAGGGCGTGTTCCTCGAGGGCCTGGAGGTCGTGATCATCGTGCTGACCCTCGGAACGGCAAGCCACAACCTCTCGCTCGCCGCCGTCGCCGCCGCCGCCGCGCTGCTCATCGTCGGGATCGTCGGGGCCGTGGTCGCCCGCCAGCTCTCCAACGTCCCGGAGAACGCGATGAAGATGGCGGTCGGGCTGATGCTGGTGACCTTCGGCACCTTCTGGCTGGGCGAGGGGCTCGGGCTGCACTGGCCCGGCGGTGACCTGGCCCTGCTGCCGCTCCTCGCGTTCTACGCCCTCGGCGCCTGGGTGGCGGTGCGGGCGCTGCACGGCGCCAACCACCCCACCCCCGCCTGAGGGTCACCTTGCGGCCAGGTCGTGCGACGTGCCGCGGTAGCGGTCGAGGACCGACGCCACCTCGGCCCGTCCGTGCTCGATCAACTCGGCCGACGAGGAGAAGTCCCGGTAGTCCGAGCTCGGCTCGCCGCCGCCGCTGAACACGACCACCTCGACGCCGCGCGGCAGGAGGGCGAGCTCGCGGGTGAACCTGGCGTGGATGGCGACGAAGAAGGCGGTCAGGACCGCCTCGGCCGGCCGCTTGGGGGGCGGCGGGTGGAAGTGCAGCGGTCCGCACAGGAGCACGTAGATACGCGTTGCCCCGGCGGCGATCGCCCGGCTGATGGGCACGTTGTTCACCACCCCGCCGTCGACCAACATGTCGCCGTCGATCTCGACCGGCGGGAAGATGGCCGGGATCGCGGCCGACGCCAGCACCGCGTCGACGGCCGGCCCATGGGTGATCCAGCGTTCCCGCCCGTCGGTGAGCGAGGTGGTGACCACCTCGATCGGCACTTCCGCCTCCTCGAGGAGCTTGAAGCCGATGCCCTCCTCGACGATCCGACGCAACCCGGTGTTCGTGTGCACCGACGGGCGCTGCTGGAAGAAAGTCCACGGGCCGTGGACCCGGCCCCGGGGGAACACGGCGTCGCCGGTGAGGCCCCGCCAGGTCTCGGCCAGCCGGTCCGTGCCCTCGGGGGTCGGGTCGCCGCTGTAGGCGGCTCCGTTCACCGCGCCGACCGAGGCGCCGAACACGCGGTCGGCCCTGATGCCGCGCTCGACCAGTTCGCAGAGCATGCCGACCTGCACCGCCCCGCGGCTCCCGCCGCCGGCGAGGACGAAGGCCGTCATCGGGGGCGACGGCTCGACCCGTCGCCGCCAGCGCGCCATGCGGGCCCGCCAGCCGGGGACCGGCTCGCCGGCCGCGAGCGGGCGCCGTCCGCGCGACGGCTCCGGCGCGGCGCCGGCCTCGGCCGGCGGCGGCACGTCGGTCATCGGGGCGGTCGCTCCGGGGGGGTGCGGCGGACCGGCTTGTGGCCGTTGGAAGAAGCCCTTGGCACCCCCTCGGGGTCGTCCCCGCCGGCCCCCCACTGACCCGGGCGCCGGGCCAGCCAGGCTTTCCGACCCGCCCGGTCCCGCCGGACCGCCCAGCGCAGGGTGATGACCGCCAGCACCACCAGGGCGACCACGAAGACGCCGAAGACGACGGCGAAGGCGGTGTTCGCGGCGAGGAGGACGGCGTCGAGGGGCACTCGTCGAAGAGGCTACCGCCGAGCCCCGGCCGGACCGGCGGACGTCGCTCGGGTCGGCGCTCCCCCGTTGAGCTGCGAACGTTGCCGGGACGAGCGGTCCTCCGGCGCCACCCTCGCCGGTGTCACAGCACCGCGGCACACTGCGACGGTGCGTGCCTCCCCTTCCCGGCCCCGCCCCGCCGGACACCGCCCGGCGGCTGATCACGGTTCGGGCAATGGCCGTGTGGGCAATGGCCGGCGCGCCGTGCACCCGGGGCCCGCGGTACCCGGCCGCCGGGTCGAGCGCCCGAGCGGTCCCCGGCCCGGTTCCACCGACGGTGTCCTCATGCAGCTGCGGGGCAACGCCGGACGGCGCCGCCGGGTGGATCCCGGCCTGGCCGGCGGCCTGCGGGAGTGGCTCGAGGACGGGCTGGCTGCTGCGGCCAACGCCCTCCCGGCCGGCGCCCCGCCGGTCGTGGTCGGCCCCCGGTCGCTCCGGGTGGTCGCCGCCGACCCGACCCGAGGAACGCCGGACCTGACCCTCCCGGTCGCACGCGGGGCACTCGTCGAGGCGGTCTTCCGGCTGCTCGTCACGGGCGGGCACGTCGGGGACCCGGTGGCCGAGGCGGCCGAGGCCCTCGCCGTCGACCGGCGGGGCGCGGCCGTCTTGGCCTTCGTCGAGGGCCTGGCGCCCGCACAGCGAGCGTCGCTCCACGCCGAGGTCGTCGGCCACGCCGCCGCCCTGCGCACCGGGTGGCCGACGATCCCCCCCTCGTGGCTCCCCCGGACCCGGGACCGGATCAGCGTGCCCGTGGCGGCCGGCCGTGTCGTGCTCACCGGCGGCATCGACCTCGCCCTAGGCTCGCCGTCGGCCGGGCGGGCGTCGGTCTGCCTAGTCACCCTGGCGTCGGGGCCCCGGCACCGGGCCCACCGGGCGGACCGCCACTACCGCGGGCTGCTCGAGACCCTGCGCAGCGGCGCCCCGCCGGCCCGTCTGGCTACCTTCTACACGCCGCCGTGCGAGGTCGACGCCGAGGACGTCGAGGACCAGCTGCTGGCCGCGGCGGTCCAGCGCACGATCGACGGCGCGGTCGAGCTGTGCCGGCGGGCGGCCGACCGGTGAGCCGGACCGTGCTCTCGGCGCTCGAATTGCCCAAGGCCGCCGTGCTCACCCGCGCCCTCGTGGATCCGGTGGTCCCCCCAGTGGACCCCGTCGCGGTGGAGGGGATCCGCGCCCGTCTCACCGACGCCGTGGGCCGCCGGTCCCTGCCCGCCGGCCGCCGGTTGCGGGTCGACGCCTTCACGCTCCGGACGGCCCCGCTCCCCGCCAACGACCGCGACCCGGGCCCGGCCTTCGAATGGTCGCCCCGGACGGCGTGCCGGCGGATCGGCCTCGCCGCCGTGCGGGCCTGTGTGCGAGGCGCCGAGGCCACGCCGACCGACGCCGTCGGTTCGGTGGTCGACGACCTCATCCGGCTCGGCGTCGCCGGCGCGGCGCGGCGGGGCTCCCTCGCCGAGTGGCTGGGTTCGGCCGGCCCCGGCCTCGTCGGCATCACCCGGGCCGAAGCGGTCACCTGGGCCACCCGCCTGTTGACGACCCTCGAGTGGACCCGGCTCGGCCCCGGCTCGTCGGTCGGCGGAGCCGACGAGTGGTGGGATCATCCGGGGGCGCCGGCCGTGTGCCTGCGCGGGCGGTGCGACGTGCGAGTCGTCGGGCGATCGACGGGCGCCGGGGGGCCAACGGGGCCGCCCCCCTTTTCCCTCGTCACCATGCTCGGTGGCCGGCCCGGGCCCACCGCCCGGGCCGAACTCGGGCTGGCCGCCCTGGTCGGCGCGCTCGGCCAGTCCGGTCGGGGACGGCCGGCCCGGGTGGCCGGCTACTGGCCGGACTGCGGCCGGGCCCTGGTGCTGCCGGTCGACGTCGCGCTGCTCGAGCACACGGCGACGTCGGTGATCGGGGCGTTGGGCGCGCCCGGCGTCAACGGCCCTGCGGGTCACCCCGCAGTACCGATGGCCGAGCCGCCGGGCGCCGACGACGGTGATGGCGAGGCGGGGCTGGCGGCGTAGGGCACGACCGCCCGGAACCTCCATCCCGGACGCGTCCTCCATGACAGGGCCGCAGGCGGGACAGGGCAGCTGGACCTGGTGGCGCTGCGCCCTGTTCGGGGGCGAGAGGCCAGGCCTTGGCGCCGAGCCGTCGGGGAGCCCGATCCCGCCGCCTGAGCGACGAAACGCGGCCCTCCGTGACCGGGCGCGGCCGGGCGCGCAGTAGGGTCCGCGCGGTGCAGCAACGGGCCGACATCCGCAACGTGGCGATCGTGGCCCACGTCGATCACGGCAAGACCACGCTCGTCGACGCCATGCTCTGGCAGACCGGGGCGTTCCGGGCAAACGAGGAGGTCGCCGACCGGGTCCTCGACTCCGGTGACCTCGAGCGGGAGAAGGGCATCACCATCCTGGCCAAGAACACGGCCGTGACCTTCGAGGGTGTGAAGATCAACATCGTCGACACGCCCGGCCACGCCGACTTCGGCGGGGAGGTCGAGCGGGGGATCACGATGGTCGACGGCGTGCTGCTGCTGGTCGATGCTTCCGAAGGTCCGCTCCCCCAGACCCGCTTCGTCCTGCGCAAGGCCCTCGAGGCCCGGCTTCCGGTGGTGTTGGTCGTGAACAAGGTCGACCGGGCCGACGCCCGGATCGACGAGGTCGTCCACGAGGTGGAGGAGCTGTTCTTGGACCTCGATGCCGACGAGCACCAGATCAGCTTCCCCATCCTCTACGCCAACGCCCGGGCCGGATGGGCCGCCACCGAGCAGGGGGCGCAGGGGACCGACCTGGCCCCTCTCTTCCGGGCGATCATCGACTCCGTCCCGGCCCCGACCTTCGAGCCGGGAGCGCCGCTGCAGGCGCTCGTCTGCAACCTCGACGCGTCGCCCTATGTCGGTCGCCTGGCCATCTGCCGGGTCTACGAAGGCACCCTGCGCAAGGGGGACATCGTCGGGTGGTGCCGCCTCGACGGGACGGTCGAGCGGACCAAGGTCACCGAGCTGTACGTGACCGATGCGCTCGACCGGGTGCCGACCGACGAAGCCGGGCCGGGGGAGATCGCCGCGGTGGCCGGGATGGCCGACATCACCATCGGCGAGACCCTGGCCGATCCGGAGCGACCGGTGCCGCTTCCCGCCATCACGGTGGACGAGCCCAGCCTGACCATGACCATCGGGATCAACACGTCGCCGCTGGCCGGCACGAACGGCTCGAAGCTGACGGCACGCCTGGTCAAGAGCCGGCTCGACAGCGAGCTGGTCGGCAACGTGTCGCTGCGGGTGAGCCCGACCGAGCGCCCCGACGCCTGGGAGGTGCAGGGGCGCGGGGAGCTCCAGCTGGCGGTCCTGGTCGAGACCATGCGCCGGGAGGGCTTCGAGCTCACCGTCGGCAAGCCGCAGGTCGTGACCCGCGAGATCGACGGAAGACTGCACGAGCCGATGGAGCGGGTCGCCATCGACGTGCCCGACGACTATCTCGGCGTCGTCACCCAATTGCTGGCCCTTCGCAAGGGGACGCTGGTGGAGATGGTCAACCACGGCACCGGATGGGTGCGGCTCGACTACCGGGTCCCGGCCCGCGGCCTTGTCGGGTTCCGCACCGAGTTCCTGACCGAGACCCGCGGCACCGGCGTGCTCCACCACGTGTTCGACGGGTGGGAGCCCTGGCACGGTGAGCTCAAGACCCGGCGGAACGGATCGATGGTGGCCGACCGTCGCGGCGTCACCACGACCTACGCCCTGATGAGCCTGCAGGACCGCGGCACGCTGCTCGTCGGCCCGGGCGTCGGGGTCTACGAGGGGATGATCGTGGGCGAGAACGCCCGGGCGGACGAGATGGACGTGAACCCGGCGAAGGAGAAGAAGCTCACCAATATCCGGTCGTCGACGGCCGACGAGCTCGAGCGGCTCACCCCCCCGCTCAACCTGTCCTTGGAGCAGGCCCTGGAGTTCATCGGTGAGGACGAGTGTGTGGAGGTAACGCCCTCGGCGGTCCGCCTCCGCAAGGTGGTGCTCGACGGGGCCATCCGGGGGAGGGCCCGTAGCCGGGCCCGCTCAGGCCGTCCCTGACCCGTACCACCACGCCGCGTCGCGCAGGACCGGAACTCGAGATCAGAGTGCGGGAGGGCCGGCCGAAGGTCGTCCCCCACCGAACCCGGCCGGTCCGCCCGACGTGCCACCTGGCGTGTCGCCGTTTCACGCGTACGGGATCTCGGGAGCCGCACCGTGATACAAAAACAGGTTACCGGGCGTCAATCGGCCTGTCCAGCGGCCGCCGCCGGGCCCAGCACGCCGGCCTCCTCGGATCGAGGGGAGCGGTAGCGGTATCCGAAGCCCCGGACCGCTTCGAGCGGGCTCGCCTCGAGGTCGTTCCAGCCGAGCTTCCGGCGGAGGCTGAGGACGGTGAACTTCACCCGCCCGGATCCATCGGCCGACGACTCGTGCCACGACAGTTCCAGGAGTCGCTCGCGAGAGAGCGCCACGTCGCAGTGCCGGACGAACGTCGCCAGGAGGCGGAACTCGGTAGGTGTCAGCCGCACCGACGTGCCGGCCACCTCGCAGGTCTGATTGATGAAGTCCACCCGCACCCGCCCGTCGTCGTAGATGGCGGGCGCTTCGTCAGCCGGTGGGGACCGCCGGAACAGGGCTCCGACCCGGGCGACGAGCTCATCGTTGCTGTAGGGCTTGGTCAGGTAGTCGTCGGCACCGCTCAGCAGACCTCGGACCTTGTCCGATTCGAGTCCGCGTGCGGTGAGGAGCAGCACCGGCGTGGCACTCACGCTCCGGACTCTCTCCAACACCGACCAGCCGTCGACGATGGGAAGGCTGATGTCGAGCACCACCATGTGGGGGCGCTGCTGCTGGAACTGGCGAAGACCGTCAGAGCCGTCGGCGGCCATGGTGATCTCGTACCCGGCCCGCCCCAGGATGATCTGGAGCGACCGCCGGATGTCGGCGTCGTCCTCGACGACCAGGATGCGCGTGGTGCTCATCAGTCGACTCAGTCGACCCACGACAAGGGGAAGACGGTCACCGCCGGGGCCTCGGTGCCCGGCAGAGTGACGGTGACCTCCGTCCCCTCACCCTCGGCGGAGGAGATCTCGATCGTGCCGCCGTGCAGCTCGACCACCCGATGGGCGATGGCCAGCCCGAGGCCGGAGCCCGAGACCTCCTCGGTCCTGGCGTTGGAGGCACGATAGAAGCGCTGGAAGAGACCACCGAGCTCGCCGACCGGGATCCCGATACCGGTATCGGACACCACGAGCCTCCACTCCCCGTCCACGGGGCAAGCCGCTACGTTCACCTCGCCCCCAGCCGGGGTGAACTTCACGGCGTTGGCCAGAAGGTTGTCCACGACCTGGCCTAGGCGTCCGCCGTCCCCCCGGACGCGCGGTCCGCCGGTCACCTGCCATCCGAGTGTGACGCCCCTCTCCTTCGCCACCGGTTGGATGGAGGAGGCCGCCAGTTCCACCAAACGAGCGACGTCGACCGATTCGGGCTCCATCGGAGGTGTGTCGGACTCCAGCCGGTCCAGGAGCAGCAGGTCGTCGACCAGCCTCAGGATACGTTGGGTGTTCCGACCGATGACGCCGATGAACTCGGCCTGGTCGACCAAAGTGTCAGCCCCCAGACCGTCGAGCAGCAGATTGGTGAAGCTGACGATCGAGGTGAGTGGTGTGCGCAACTCGTGGGAGACCGAAGCCACGAGGTCGGACTTGAGGGCGTCGAGCTCCCGGAGTCGAATGTTCTGACGCTGTTCGATCTCGAGGAGGTACTCACGTTCGGCCGCCATGGCCACCTGTTCGGTCAGATCCTGGAAGATCCAGACGAAGCCGCGGTACACGGTCCCGTCAACGATGGGAACGAATGATCGGGACAGCGTCCGACCGTCGGCGACGACGACCCGTTCATCGAGCACCGGTCGGCCTTCCCGGATGATCTCGGCGGCCCGGGTCATGTGTTCGTCGAAGTCCGGATGACGGGCGCGCATCTGGGTCCACATCGCCCGTTGGCCGGACCGAACCAGCTCATCGGGCTCACCGTCGAGCCCGAGCAGGTCGGCAGCGGCCCGGTTGACGTAGGTGATCCGCCCTCCCTCTTCGGCCAGTATGACCCCGACCGGGAGGTTGGCCACGAGCGAGCCGAGACGTCCGGCCATGGCCCGGAGCTGCTCGGCTGCTTCATGCTGCTCGGTCACGTCACGCGTGTGCAGCACGATGCCCCGCACCGCCGGGTCGTCCACCAGGTTCACCCCGGTGGTCTCCACCCACTTGATCGCCCCTTGGGCGGTCACGACCCGGAACTCGTAGGGCTTGCCGAAGGCGCTGGCCTCTTGGGCCACCAGCTCCCGCAACGCCTGACGGGCAACGGCGAGATCGTCGGGATGGATGACGTTCCACGGGGCATCTTCGGGGATCCATCCGGCGGGATAGCCGAACAGCTGCTGGGCACTGGCACTCGTGGCGCGGCGGGTCCCGTCCGGTTCGAGGATCGTGATCACGTCGCTCGAACTGTCGAAGATCACCTGCAGACGGCGCTCGCTCTGAGCCAGGGCCTCGGCCGCCATGATGTGGTCGCTCAAATCGTGGGCGACCAGGAGCCAACCGATGAGCTCTCCGGAGGGTTCGCACAGCGGGGTGACCTGGGACTCGATCCAGGTGACCCGCGACCCGTCACGCGACACCACCCGGGACTCGTGGCGGATCACCTCGCCGCGCTCGACGGCGTGACGACCGGCCCGCCGAGCCGCCGGAAGGTCCTCGCCATGCACGAATTTGGCCCAGTGGGACCCGAGCACTTCGTCGACGGACCACCCCAACATCGCGCACCATCGTTCGCTGACGTAGCTGAGCACCCCCCGCCGGTCGGCCACCGCCATGGCCACCATGTCTCCGAGGACCGACGTGACGGCCTGGTCCAAGGACTGGGGTTGCCCGTCCCCGCTCGTGACGGCGGCCGAATCATTCATAGCCGGTGCAACCTCTTCTGTTGTTGCCGAAACGTTAGCGTCGCCGGAAATCCGACGACCTGCGGGCCCCGGTCCCGAGCGTCCCCACATCTGGAAGTCCAGTTTTCAATCGTTCGGGTTTGATGAGCGTCAAACCCCCCGTGGCCCGAACCGAAGATGCCCGTTTACCACGTTGGAACAGCGACAACAAGCGGAGTGCATGGGACTGTTTTCAAACCCTCCGCCGCGGGTAATACGACTCCTTGACCTGGGCATACGCCCGAAAGATTGATTATCTCATCTCCTTTCGGCATCCCCAAGGGCCTCCAACAGGTTCTCGACACCCACACGATTTAGCCCTCCCGAGGTATCCCGGTTGGTAGTCTGAAACTGTGACACCCCAGGATCGAGTTGGCGAAACCCCTCTCCTGGATGAGTGGTGCTCGGAGATTGGAGATGACGCGGTGGTCGAGGCTGTGACGAAGGCCCGGCAAGGCATCGTGGAGGGCAAGACGTTGGGTTTCTCCGACAAGGGTGAATTCCTGAAGCACCTGGGCCGCGAGCACCGCCAGACGGCGTGAGCTGGCGGATCCTCGCGACCGAAGACCAGTGGGCGGGTGGAGTGGTTCTACGCCCGGAGGTGTTTGAAAGAGACTTGTCCGCTCCCTGGGCGATCGGACAAGATCCGGGGCTCTGACCAGGTAAAACGTTGTATTTTCGACCACGGGCGGAGGGAGTGGGATTCGAACCCACGGGGACCGCAGCCCCACGGCTTTTCAAGAGCCGCGCATTCGTCCGCTCTGCCATCCCTCCCGGCGGCGGCCCGCTGGACGGCGACCGCTTACAGAGGGTACCGAACCGCCGGACGTGGCTCCGAGTTCCCATCGACCAGAGCCAGCGCAGGGTCGGGTCTGCATCGGGCACGCACGGCGAGCGATGCCAGCCGGGCCGCCGGCGATGTCGGTTGAACCGAGCTCGGGCGGTGCAGAACGATGGACGAGATGGTCTGGGTATGAGCAGCCAGGACCGATTGGGGTGTCGCAATGATCGTTGGAGCGACCGAGTCCGAGGCCACCTTGGCGCTGCGGGCGATGCGAACCGTGGCGACGGCGGCAGGGACCCCGCCCACCTCGGGGCATGGACGAACGCGGCGTCTCCTCAGCCTGGTCCTACGTGTTCGGTCTGCCAGGCAACGTCCATCTGGGCCTCGATCCGGCCAAGCTCTGGGCCGCCTGGGCCCGCGGGCGGGCCATGTCCGTCGATCTGTTCTCGGGGGACTGGTCCTTCTGGGACGCCACCTCGGCATCGGTCGAGGATCTCCGCCAGAGCTATCGCATCCCACCACTCGAGCCCGGTGACGCCGATCTGGACGACCATGACGTCGACCGCAATCTCTTCAAGAGGCCCGGCATGCCGCTTCCAGCCCTCAGCGCACGGGGGGTGACCGAGCGCCCGACGGCGTGACGATGGGCCGGCCCCGTGGCGTCCCCGGAGTCCGCCGGGCACCCCACGGCGTGACGATGGGCCGGCCCCGTGGCGTCCCCGGAGTCCGCCGGGCACCCCACGGCGTGACGATGGGCCGGCCCCGTCGGGTCCCCGGAGTCCGCCGGGCACCCGGTGGGGTTTCGGGGGGACACGTAAAGCCGCCTCTTCGGGGGGGACCACGCTCGTCCCCGATCCGCAGGCACCAAGCCCTGTGAGGCCCTGACCTGGTAAAACATCTTGCAACTGGGGGCTGGACCACGCGCCGCCGACCTCCACGAGGAGGTCCACCAGGGTTGGTCGGGCTCGAATCGTGGCTCCTGCTCCCCGCTCGGGGTCACCGGGTGAACCGCCTCGGGGGGCCTCGGGCCCGCCCGCGGAGATTCGGGCTGCTCCCCGAGATGGACTCCTGGTCAGGGGGTTGATAGATTAACTCAAGCCTACGGCAATCCGTGGTTGGTACGCCGTGGTTGGGGGGGCGGGATCTATGTCGGTGCTCTCGGTGAGAGAGGTGCAACCTTTGGGCGCAGGACTCGTGTCGTCGCGCCCGCGGACAATTCCCCCGAAAGCCTGGATCGGGTTTCTCGGTCTCGAGGCCGTCTTCGCGTTGATCTACTTCCCGTTCGGGATCCCGACCGGGGAGCCTCGCATACTCGGCTTCCTCCCGTGGATGGAATGGCCGGGCCAGGTCTTCGCCTGGGCGCTCCTGGGCCTATCGGCGGTAGCGGCCATCGTCATCGGGGTGAGGTACTACCGGCCGAATGCTCCCATCGCTTGGTGGTTCATCGCCGCGGGCGTCTTCCTCTTCATCACCGGCGACACCATTTTCAAGTTCTGGCACCAGATCATGGGCCAACAGAACATCCCGTTCCCATCGTTCGTCGATGCGATCTATGTCACGATGTACCCGGTACTCGCCATCGGGTTGCTCCTTCTCGCCCGCGCCCGAGTCCCGGGTGGAGACCGAGCGAGTCTGCTCGACGCGTTGACCATCACGCTCGGCGTCGGACTCTTGTCGTGGATCTTTCTGATCGGCCCCAACGTCCGAGCGCCCGGTGGAATGCTCGTCCGGCTCACTGCTGCCGCCTATCCACTCGGCGATGTTCTCGTGCTGGCGATGTTGGCCGCTCTTTGGAGCGCCGGCGGTGTCCGCAACACGTCAGGGCGGCTACTCGCAATCGGGGCGTTGGGAACGCTCGCGTCGGACTCGCTCTACGGATTTGCCAACCTGCACCCGAACTGGCATTGGAGTGACGGCAACCCCATCGACCTTGGCTGGATCGTATTCTACGCGTGCTGGGGAGCGGCGGCTCTGCATCCCTCCATGAAGGAATTGTCCGAACCGAGACCGGCCGCTGTCACGAGAACCAGCCACTCTCGGCTTGTCCTCCTCGCCATTGTCTCGCTGATTGCACCAGCGGTTCTGCTGGTCGAAGTGGCGGTCGGCGACCCTATCGATGCACCGATCATCGCCGTCGTGGCTGGTGTCATGTTCCTTCTCGTGCTCTTGCGAATGAGTGGACTCGTCCGGGTGCATCAGCAAGCACTGGTCCGAGAACAGGTGCTCCGGGGATCTGCCGCAGATCTGGTTGCAGCCTCCAGCCGAGACGAGATCTATCAGGCCGCCATCGAGGGGATCAGTGCGCTGGTCTCCGGGCACACAGAGGTCATCGGGGCCACGCTCGCGGTGGCGGATACTTCAGGCGACCCCGCTGTGGTTGCCCGATCCGGCGCTGAGTCGAAACACGAACACGAGAACCTGACCTCACTGTGGACCCAACTCCAAGCGAGTTCAACCAACGGCAAGGTACCGAGTCAGGGTGTCGACGTTCGAACCGTACAGATAGGCCCGTCAGATTTCGAACCCTCAGAGCAGCTGGTGTGCCCGATCGTCGCCACGCACCAACTGCAGGGATTGATAGCGGTCAAGAACGCCAGCAAATTGCCCGTCGAGCTCCAAAGTTCGATCGAGATACTCTCTGCCCAGGTGGGACTGGCCATCGACCGGGAGGCGATGACCGAGGCAATTCACGCGCGACGGAGTGAGGCCCGCTTCCAGACGCTGGTGCAGAACGCGTCGGATGTGATCCTCATCGCCAGTCCCGACACGACGATCACCTACCAGACCCCCTCCGCCAAGCGGATCCTGGGGTACGCGGCCGGGTCCTTGGAAGGCCGAAAGTTCACCTCGCTCGTCCACCCCGAGGATGTCGAGCAGGCGCTGGCCGGATTCACGAAGGCCCTGCGGGCGGGAGCGTCCCTCACGACGGACCTGCGCGTTCGACACTCCGACGGTGGTTGGCGTGATGTCGAGATGACGACGACCAATCTCTTGAGCGACCCTACCGTCGAGGGAATCGTCCTCACCGTGCGGGACGTGACCGAGCGCAAGAACCTCGAAAAGGAACTGAAGCATCAGGTATTTCACGATGCGCTGAGCGGTCTCGCCAACCGTGCCCTGTTCCGGGACCGACTCGAACACGCGCTGGCGCGGGCCGCCCGAATGAAGACCTCGTTGGCGGTCATCTTCCTCGATCTTGACGATTTCAAGCTGGTCAACGACAGCCTAGGTCACTCGGCTGGCGATGCGCTCCTGGTCATCGTCGCTGAACGGCTCAGGGAGTGCCTCCGCGACGGGGACACGGCGGCTCGCTTCGGCGGGGACGAGTTCGCCGTGCTCCTGGAGGAGACCACCGGCTCGGAAGACGCGGCGCGGGTCGCGGAGCGCATTCTTTCGGAGTTGCGAACGCCCATGGTCATCGAGGATCACGAGATCCAGACCTATGCCAGCATCGGTATCGCCTTCAGTCCGGACGGAGCCGAGGATCCGTCAGAATTGCTCCAGGCGGCCGATGTCGCCATGTACGCGGCAAAGGCTCGCGGTAAGGGTTGTTACGAGGTGTACCAGCCCGCTCTGCAGGTGGCTGTCGTCGAACGCCTCGGGCGGACGGCCGATCTTCAGCGAGCCGTGGACGCTCGTGAGTTCGTGGTGCACTACCAGCCAATCATGGACCTCGAGGCGGGCCGGGCCATCGGACTGGAGGCCCTGGTCCGCTGGAATCATCCCGAGCGCGGCCTGCTTCCACCGGCGGACTTCATCCACATCGCCGAGGAGACCGGTCTCATCGTCCCGCTCGGCCGCTGGGTGCTGCGAGAGGCATGCCGCATGACCCGTCAATGGCAGCTGCAGCACAAGTCGGCGCGCTCATTGCAGATCAGCGTCAACATCTCGGCCAGGCATTTCCAGCACGAGGGATTGGTGGACGATGTGTTGGTCGCCGTTCAGGAGGCAGATCTGGATCCACGGTGCCTGGTCCTCGAGATCACCGAGAGCGTGTTTGTCCAGGATGCCGAGTCAGTCGTCACCCGGATGCTGGAGCTAAAAGCGTTGGGCGTCGCCTTCGCCATCGACGACTTCGGCACCGGCTATTCTTCTCTCAGCTACCTTCGGCGATTCCCGATCGACATCTTGAAACTGGACAAGTCCTTCGTTGACGACGTCAGCGAGTCTGTCGAGAACGGGGCGCTCGCCGAGACAATCGATCCCGAACGCCTGCCGGCGCACATCGCCATCATCATGGATGGCAACGGGCGCTGGGCCCGTAAGCGCAGCCTGCCGCGCGCGGCCGGTCATAAAGCCGGTGTCGATGCGGTCCGTTCCACGGTGGAAACCTCCGCTCGCATGGGAATCCAGGCGCTCACGCTGTACGCTTTTTCCACGGAAAACTGGAAGCGTCCACGTACCGAGATCGAAATGCTGTGGCGATTGCTACGCGTGTATTTGCGGCGTGAATTGCCGGAATTGCAGAGGAACGGAATCCGGTTCGCTTGCATCGGAAGGCTGGACGGATTGTCCGAACACGTGCGTGAGGAGCTGGATGCCGCGACCGAAGTCACGGCGAAAAACACGGGCATGCGGTTGAACCTGGCGCTGAATTACAGCGGACGCGCGGAGCTGGTGGACGCAGTCAACGCGATCGTCGATGAAGCACGCATCGAAGGCCGTCTGCACGGGCTGCATATCGACGAGCGAACCATCGCGTCGCGGCTCTACACCGCCGGGATGCCAGATCCCGATCTGTTGATCCGGACGTCCGGCGAAATGCGCGTGAGTAATTTTCTACTCTGGCAGATCGCTTACGCGGAGTTGTACGTCACCGACACGCTGTGGCCGGATTTTCGCCGTCCGGATCTGCT
>Ga0209040_10000245_pt1 | contig 39312 bp, 36 predicted proteins | sample BogFormECP12_OM3_FD_188240 | JGI IMG/M metagenome (GOLD analysis project Ga0209040, IMG submission 188240) | Bog forest soil microbial communities from Calvert Island, British Columbia, Canada - ECP12_OM3 (SPAdes) (version 2) | ecosystem: Environmental > Aquatic > Freshwater > Wetlands > Bog ... | reverse complement strand
CCTGCAACCGCGGGCCCGGTTCGCGGAAGGCGGGGATCGCCTCCATCGGCTCGCCCATGATTTCGCGGTCGCTCTTGTTGCCGCGGCCGTGACGGAAGTACTCCTCCTGCGCTCCAGGACGGGCCACCATGTCGAAGGTCGGGTTGGGGATGTATCTGCTGACCTGGCCGCGGATTACCATCTTGGTGCGACCGCGAACCTGCCAGTAGTCGATCACGTGCTTGCGCTTGTCCGGCAGGAACTTGGTCAGCGCCTCCCGGGTTTCGTACATGTGGCTGTCGGCGTCGAACACGGGAAAAGGAAGCTCACGCGACGGCATGGCGACCTCCTTGTAGCAGTCCTGGTGGGCTAGTGGTAGTGACGTTATTACAGCTTCGCGCCCCAAGGTTAGGGCGGATCACACCGCTCGGGGGACTTACGTAGTTACAAGTTCACGAACGAGGAGGGCTCGCCGCGGGGTCCGACGTCTTCCCGTTAGCCGAGGCACGGCTGATTCCGGGGCCGCCCCTTCCCGTTGTGATAGAGCCGGCGAAAGAGGGGATCGACGCCGTGGCGTGGGCGACGGCGCACCGCCGCCTGCGGCAGAGAGATTTTCAAGCGTGAGTGAGCGCTGGCGCCCCACAGCACCCCGGTATGCGTTGCCCGCACGGTGCCTCTGGGCGTGGATGCTTGCCAAAACCCTGATGTCACGTCGTCTGTTTACGCAGTCTTCGACGTAACTTCGAAAAGCACTGTTGAACTGCTCAAACGTAGTGGAGTTAAGGGGATTTGGACTCCTTTATCGCATCGACCGCCTGGTAGGTGAGCACCTCACGTTGTTGAAAAGCGAAGTCGCGGTATGAGTCACGCGCGATCAGCCGCCAGCCAGGTTCCGACATCGGCGCCTGTCGGATGCGATAAGCGGCGGACTCGCTGCGGGTTGCCATCCACTCCAAATATGAATCGGTGAAGCTGTGATGGACCCGATCGAGCGAGAGCTTGTAGCCTGGCGTTCCGGCAGCCAGCCACTCGTCGAAGGCGCCGCGGTACATCGGCCAGGAGCAACGGCGTTCATCAATCTCAGCGGCTGGGACGCCGGCTTTCGTCAGGCGTTCGGCCGCCGCCCACAGCGTCCCCTGCTCTGCGAAGTTCGACCGAATCCACAGCGACACAAGCACAAGCGCGGCCAGCGAGATGGCGGTTGACGACACGGCCATCCGCGGCCTCAATGTCGATCCACGGCACTGGACAGCCAGCAGCAGCAGGCCAAATGGGATGAACGGGACGACGTAGGTGTCGTTGAGTTGGACATAGAACAGGTGCAGCCCGAAGAGGCATAACCCAGTCGCGACCAGCAGGATCGTCTCGGGACTCTGGCGCCGGATTGGCCATAGCTTCTGCGCGCTGACCACTGCGATCGCACCGAGCACAGCGGCTGGGGCGAGGCCGACGAGGTCGAGCGGGCGGAACAGCTTGTCAGGCAGGTGGTCACCCAGTAACCACCCAATACCCAGCGCGGGCCACGGCCTGCGCGGTGCGTCGCTCCCGGACACAGGCGAGCCGGTCAGGAGTATGGCGCAGAGCCCAAGGCCTATCAGGGCGGCCAGCAAGGCAAGCCGCGTCGCTCTGCGTCGTGACCTACCCGCATATGCGAACGCTGCTCCGACCAGCAGCGGCAGCGCCGGCAACACCGAGATGCCCAAGTATTGGAGCACAATCGCCGCCCGCCACAAGAACTCGTGCGCCAGGACCGCCAGCGGCTGGCCCAGGTACAACTCCTGCTGCCCAAGCCGTACGACTTGGGTGAAGTTGGGCTCCTGCAGGCCCATCAGAATCTGCCAGCCAGCCGCGCCTGCGGGCAGGGCAGCGCCGAGCAGCAAGGTGTGCAGGCGCGGTCGGACGTCAGGACGGCAGAGGATCCGCGCGAGCAGCAATCCGACGACGATCGCCAGTCCGAACTGTCGGGTGCCGATGGCGCATGCGGCGGCGACCGAGCCCAGGAAGACCAGTGCGTCACTGGCACGCCGAAGCCCACGGACATACAGAAAGAGCGCCGCGAGCAACCACCCCATGAATTGGACGTCGGACATGAAGGAGAAGCCCAGGCGCAGGACCAGGGGACTCGCCAGCAGACCGAGGGTGGCGGCGAAGCTTATCGAACGGGGAGCGTCAAACTCGCGAGCGAGCCCGTAGAAGCTGGCCAGTACCAACGCCAGCATCCCGACCGTGGTCAACCGCGCAAGGCTTAGGGAATAGCCGAAGATCTTCGAGAGTCCGGCCGCCAGGTAGATCTGCACCGGCATGTTCGCCGCAGACCAGGCGTCCAACTGATACTCGCCGGTCTGGAGCAGGTGCTCGACTGTGCGCGCATACGCCCAACCGTCGTCGAGGGGCATCATCTCACGGATCGGGTCGATGATCACGGCGGCCAGTAGCAGGCACACACCGACGCCGACCAAATGCGCCGCCGCGCGCCACCGATAGGTGTTCACCGTCCGCGTGCCCGCGACCAGCCGACCAGTCATCAGGTGGCAGCATATGTTAGCGCCGGAAGTTGGCCACCGCGTCGGGAAGCGGAGTGTGTGCGCCCCGGTCGTTCAGCACGGTCTGAGCCGTCTCGAGGCCAGACGCAAGAGCCGTGCCGGTGGAGAGGGCTGAGGGAAAGGTGCGGTAGTTGCCCGCGAAGTACAGGTTGCCGAAGCGGCTGCTGCGTTCGGGCGGGTTGCTGTAAGTGCGATTGATGACCGGCGAGTACATCGGCACGCGGGTTAATTTGACCCAGAAGGGGTCGAGGTCGAAGCCGAAGATCGCCTTGAAGTCATCGAGATAGGCCGAGAGGATCTCGTCGTCCGGCTTCGAGAAGAACGGATCAGTCCGACTGTTGAGATGCGTGACGAAGTTGATGCACGAATCGCCGGGTGCGCCGATCGATGGATTCAGCGAGTGGAGCTGAAAGATGCCGCAGGCTGCGTGGTCCAGGTCGGCAAGATTCATCCAGTAGAAGTCGGGCTCGACGGCCTTCTTCGAGGCGCACACTAACGACAGCAGTGCGCTGTAACGAATGTCTCGAAGCCTCGGCGTGGTGTCATCGGGGGCGAGGCCGAGGTAGACGTCCGTGGGGACGCTGCTCACGACGATGTCGGCAGGAAGTCGCTCGCCGCTATCCAGTTCGACTTCACTTACCCGCTCACCGTCGGAGTGCAGCCTCGCCACGCTGGTCCGCAGGCGCATGTCCACCCCTGACTCGTCGAGGAGTCGCGCCATACCAGCGCACAGCACCTGCGTCCAGTTCGTGCCTGGGATGTATCCGAGCGCGGCCGAGCCCTCGCGGTGGTGGAGCCGCACGCCCAACCAGGCTGCGTTCACCTCGGAGCAGGGCAGATCGAATTTCAGGCGGGTGAGAGGTTCGAAGAGCGCTTGACGCACGCGCGGTCCGGCCCAGGCGTCGATGAGGTCCTCGGCGCTCTTGTCCAGCCATTCATCCCAATTGCTCTTGACATAGGCGCGCAGCATCAAGATCGCAAAGCGCGACTTGTCGACGAAAGACATTGGGAATCGCAGAAAGTCCACCGGATTCGCCAGGTCGTAGTTCCGATTTTCCCGCCGAAACAGCATCCGGATGCGTCGCCAGCGCACTCGATCGAGCGCATCGATCTGATGGAGGAAGTAAAGCAGGGTTTGGTCGCGATGCAGGATGTGGTGGTAGCCCAGCGGGTAGAAGCGACCTTCACGTTCGAAGCTTCCGGCCAGGCCTCCTACTGCCGGGCCGCGCTCGACGATTCTCACCCGCAGACCGGCCTGCGCAAGGGCATAGGCCGCTCCGCAACCGGAAAGGCCCCCGCCCAGTACCACCGCTCCTTGGCTCACCGGCAAAGTTTATCGGGGTCGCTCGGACTCGCCCCAATCATTCGCCAAGGCCGGCCACCGGCAGCGCAAAGGCTCGGGGATCACGGATCGGGTCGTGCACTACCAATTCCGTCCGCGAATATTCCTACGCCCCAGTCGTTTTCACCTTCGTCCTGCCAGAGGTAGAAGACCTGGCCGGCGCCTTGCTCGGTGTTGCCAAGTTAGGAGAACTTGACCCCACCGACCCGTTGAAGTTATCTACCGTATTCGGAGACGATACCGTCATCTTTGAGCTGGTAGAGCCGGGTCGCAGAGATGGGCACGATACCGTCAGCGTTCAGCCAACATGCTTGAGGCGGGCGAAGTTTTCCACAAGGTCGGCGGCGGTCGCAACGCTTTCGGCGGGTCTGGTCATCTGGGTGGCGATCTCGCGGGCCCGGGCTACGTACTGCGGGGCGAGAATGGTACGAAGGTCTGCGATCAGCGATTTCTCGGTAGTGGCCGACAAGCGCCGGGCGGTGCCCATCTTCAGCCTTTTCACCTGAACTCCCCAGACCAACTGTTGGGCCAACTTCCAGAGGATCAACGTGGGGACCCCGGCGCGCAGTCCAGCGGCCGTGATGCCCACGCTGCCGCGGTGCACGACTGCGCGGCAGGCTGGAAAGACCGCCCCGTGATTCATCGTGCCCACCACCTTGACGTGCTCGCCATGGGGGACGCTGCTGAAGTCATTTTCGTCGGCGCAAACTAACGCCCGCTCGCCCAGCTGCGCGCAGGCCGCATCGATCATGGTCAGCGTGTCGGCCGGAGATTCGACACAGAAGCTGCCAAACCCGAAGAAAATCGGCGGTGTTCCCGCAGCAATCCACGACGCGACCTCGTCATCGGCATCCCCCGCCAACCCGAGCGTCAGCGTGCCGACAAAAGGCCGGTGGCCATCAAATTTGGCCCATTCGGCCGCCAGCCCGGGAAATAACACCTCGTCATAGGCCTGAATTTCCAGCGATCCACGGTCTATGATCCGCCGCGACCAGGGACCCGTGGCCTCCGCTAGACCCAGTTGACGACGCTGTGCGTCGTCAACCTTCTTCGACATGCGCCAAGACAGCCATCGGTACACCGTCATCGCCGAGTTGCCCAACGGCGCCGGCAGGAACGGCAGGAACTGTCCGTTGGCCCGCACCAGGAAAAGATGCAACGCGGCCAACGGAATGTCGTGATACTCCGCGACGTTGGCAGCGAGGCCCTCAAAATTGTGGACGGTAATTAGCAGGTCGGCCCCGTCCGCCAGCGGCGTCAGCGTCCTCGTCATCTCCTCCTGGCACTGGGCATTCAGCTCCGAAATCTCGCGCCGCAACCTGATCAGCTCCTGGATCCTCCAGGGGCTGCCGAAGAGACAATTCCGGAATCTGTGCTGCGCCTGTATAAGCGCCATCAAATCCGATCCCCAGGCGACCGCCGACAGCCCAGCCGCCTCGGCGAGGCCAACCAGGAAGGGCGGGACGGCTATGCACACGTCATGCCCGCGGCGCTGCAGCTCACGGCCGACAGCGGCGGGGGGCTCGACATCGCCACGACTTCCCCAGCACGCCAGCGCAAATTTCATCGCGAATCCATAGCCTTTTACCCCCCCGCGGGCGAAATGGAAACGGCAGCCTCACACTCCTGACTCAGCCGCAACCAGCTTAACCTGATGCCCGCGCTATCGACCTACAATCCAGAAGCATTGGGCAGGCAGCCGACAGACGCTGCCACCCAAGGACCTCGTCCATGGGCTAACGGCCGTTTGCCGGCACCACAACGATGCGCTCGGTTCGGGATACTGTTCCTCATGAACTCTCGGGAGCTTGGCCGCACCGGAATCCAGATTTCCCCGATCGGCTTGGGCTGCATGCAGTTTTCCGGCGTAGGCCAGGGCGCAGCGACGTCCTTTACCCCAATCGAGCAGCGCAGGGTCGACGAGATTGTCAAGGCGGCGCTCGACGGCGGAATCACTTGGTTCGACACCGCGGAAGCCTATGGTCACGGCAGGTCCGAGCGCGCGTTGAGCAGCGGCCTCACTTCTTGCGGGATCAGGCCCGGCGATGTCACCATCGCTACGAAATGGGCGCCGCTCGGACGCACCGCCAAAAGCATTACACGCACCATCGACGACCGGCTCGGCGCGCTAAATCCCTTCCCCGTGGATCTGCATCAAATCCACATGCCCTACGGGAGCTTCTCCCCGCTTAGGGCCCAGGTCCAGGCGATGGTTCGGCTGGCAGAAGCGCACGAGATCGGTGCCGTCGGCGTCAGCAAGTTTTCGGCACGCCAGATGGAGCTAACCTACGCTGAACTGGCTAAACACGGAATTGCGCTGGCCAGCAATCAGGTTCAGATCAACCTGCTGCACCGCAAGATTGAATCTAACGGAGTTCTGGACACCGCGCGGCGGCTCGGCGTCACTCTGATCGCCTACTCGCCCTTACGAAGCGGGATACTGACCGCTAAGTTCCATGATGACCCCGGCCTGGTTGCCAAGATGCCGCGAAGGCGTCGCAAGCTATTTGCCGGCAACCTCGACCGCACCGTGCCCTTGATCGACGGACTGCGTCAAGTCGCCGTCACACATTCGGCGACGGTTAGCCAAGTGGCGCTCGCGTGGCTCACCACCTACTACGGCGACACTATCGTAGCAATCCCCGGCGCGTCTAAGCCGCATCACGCCGAGGAAGCTGCCGGCGCCATGCGTATCGCTCTGAGCGAGCCGGAAACTCAGACGCTGGCGCTCCTGGCTTCGCAACTCAGCCGCTAGTCTGGCTTCACCGAACCGCCCCGAACACTTCCGCGGGCTGACAATTCGCCTTGGGCGACAAGAAAAATGCTCATCCACTGGCGTGAGTCGTGCCGATTCGCCCTACCGGCCCTACATCGACTCGATCCTGGAGAACGCGCGTATGCAGCCGGGCCTGCATCGGCTGCATGAGGTGTCCGCACTGGAATTAATGCTGCAGTGGGATCCCACACATCCACTTGTCGAAGAGCTCGATCACCTCAGCGTTTCCGCCACCCCCGCCGAGGGCCTGCGGTTACCACCCGGCGCTGATCAGGCCACCATCAACGACGCGGCTCAACAAGCCTGCCTGCGGTGTCGACGTGAACGACTCGCCGCATTCTCAGCCGCCGAGCGCGAGGCCTGGACCGTTCTGGAACGCAGCTATCAGCTTCTGTTTGCCGGACGGTGAAACTGCTTAAACGTCAAGAGCTTTCAGCAGCAGGCGCGGCGATGTGGCAGGATCAACTGATCCATAGCATGATGCCGACTATGAAGCACGTGATGACGATGGCGCTGATCGCCACCGCCATGCTGGCCGCGCCAGCGGGCCACGCAGACCCGGACCCCCACAAGCCCGACTTCGGCGCCAATTACTGCCCGGGTGGCGCGACGCCGTCCCCTGAGGCCTCTTGCGACGGCGTGCCCTACGAGGACGGCTCGTACTGGCACGCCACACAGCGCGGCGCGTCAGGGACGAGCTCCTTCGTGGTGGTGCAGTGCATGGTGCCCGCTCCCCCGCCAGGTCCCTTCTCCGGTCTTTTGCCGAAAGTGACCGGGCCGTTACCGGCGCCGCCAGGCGGCTGCGGTCGGTAGCGGCATGACGTTCTGGAAGTGATGGTCATCGCCGTAGACAGATCGCGAAGACATCTGCGCGAAAGCGAAGTAGGACTCGGTTCCCATCTCTAGCATGTGCTACGTGACTCACCTGACGCCGAGAACAAAGGAAGGGAATCGAATGCCCTCACCTCGCTGGCTGGCCAGACTCGCCATCCCCATGCTGGCTGGCGCTGCCCTGGTTAATAGCGCAGCGATTGCGACTGCCAATCCCCAGGACGACGCATACCTCGCAAAACTGCGCGCCGTCGGCCTCACCTGGCCGCCCAATTCCGAAGAGGCACTGATCGGGGAAGCACACCTCATCTGCTACGACCTCAGTTGGGGTTGGCAGCCACAAACGATTGCCGACGACATTCACGATCACTTGAACAAGAGGGGCGTCACATTGTTGGACGTCGGAACCATGGTCGACGCCGCACACAGGATCTATTGCCCCGGCAACGTGTGCGACGCCCCCACCCTTTGCACATGACAGCACACCTGGTACGCCAGGCTGAGATACCACTCCCGACTTTGGCGACAATCGCGCGCCGCTAGCCGCCTAGCGGACTGTGGTCGCACCATGCAGCCCGCGACAGTCGGCGGCCGATTCTTCGACCGTTTTTGCCGGAGCGAGTCCACCCCGTTGCTACGGTGCGCATGAAGCTAGGAGGGGTAATGAGCCGCAACGCTTACGCGTTGGTAGCCGAGGCGATGGCGATCGGTTTAGTTGCGTCGGCCGGCTACAGTTCTCCTAATTCGGCGACCACGACAACGTCGCAGGCCAACGCAACGCAACTGCAATCGCTCATACCCACACCGGCGAACACTCAGCGCACCGACGGCCCTACCTCCATTCCAGACAACGGCATCCATATGCACTTCCTGGTCAACGGATCGTCGCCCGACGTTCTGGACGCGTACAAGACCCGCGCTCGAAGGTAAGGGCTGGACGGTGACCGTGGTGAGTTCAGGTGGCTGGGCAGGAGCAGGCGGCGCCACTTACACCGCGACCCAGGGCGACACCTACGGCGTGTTCAGCGGCGGAGGCTCCGCTAGCACTGCCGACGTCAGTGCCTGCGCATGGCCGTCAAAGCCCTCGAACCCCAACTGCGGTGGCGGCAAACCGACAATAACGGCGACGACTGGCTCACCGCGGATTCACGGTCACGTCGCGGTGAGCGTCAGCATCCCGCGTAGCTTTTGCCAGCTATTGGCCAGGCCGGGATGCAAACGCAGGTCGACTACCTGATCCTCGTTAACCCAGCGCAGCTCAGCGCTTTCCGCACAGCCCACCACCGGCAGCAGCTCGGCGGCATCGGCGATGACGGTGGTGTATGTCCAGTGCGTGCCGAACGGCACAGCGGTCACCACCGAGGCGCGTAGCTCGATCTGATCGGGGTGGACGCCGGTTTCTTCGTAGGTCTCGCGGATCGCGGCCTGCTCGGGGGTCTCGTGGCTGTCCCTGGCCCCGCCCGGCAGCCCCCACGTGCCACCCTGGTGGCTCCATATCGATCGCCGCTGAAGCAAGACGGCGCACGAACCGTCGGGTGCCGGGGCGCGCAGTAGGAGCCCAGCGGCCCCGTGCCGGCCCCAATAGCGACTACCGGTGGCCGAGACCACCCACCCATTGCCGTCACCGCGCACACGCCCACGATATGCGCCGGTCCCGCTCATGCTGTTAGGCGCGCAAGCGGCGCCTAGTGAAATGCGAATAAAGATAATGCCAACCGCACATTAACGCTTGACAACGTCCATCAGATGCCCGTAGCCCGTCGAAGTTATTGTCTTTCAACGCCTTTGATCTGCATGCGGCGTGGATTTACAGCTGATCTGACTATTGCCGATTTCCACGATTTAAGCCTCAGGTGGTTACCTGCACCCGGGGGAAGCCACGCAGTGGTTTGCCTGATCCCACCGCTTCGCGGCGATTGCGGCGTATGCGCGCCAATTCCGTTGTCTGCAGCCGGATTATGAGCCTCTGACAACGGACGTTCGAGAAGCGGTCTGCATCGCGTCTACTGCAGCAGAATTGGGTGACTTGCGCGCTTCTGCCTGGTCGTTACGCTTCGTCAACAGACGCGCCCTGAGGTCAACCCGATCGAAAGCGAGGATCGATGCAGAAAGACCTACGCGTTAACCCAGATGAGTTGGGCGCTGCAGCCACTCGTTGGCAGATGATTAGCGCCGGTCTGGGTGCGGGCGATGCCCCACCGGTCGACCTTGCCCGGACCTGGCCCAGCGCGGCCGCGACTGACGGAATCCATACTCAGGTGGCCGCCGCCACGGCGGCGTTCCAAACGCGTATTGGTGAGACCGCCGCAGCGTCCCACGATGCCGCCAACGTGTATCCGAACCACGAGGCGACGCTGGAAGCAGGCGAATTCAAAGACCTGATCGGCGCGATCACGTCCCCGATCTCGAATCTCGCCGGCGTGATCTCCGGGTCCATAGGCAGCCTCAACTCCGTCACCGGGGTGCTCGGGAGTGTCAGCAGTGCGGCGGCCTCGACCTCAAGTTCCCTCGTCAACAACCTAACCGGCACGCTGAGTCATGCCGGCAGTTCCCCTCATACTCCAGCGGTGCCGGTATCGGCTGATACTCCACCGGCGCCTGGGCCGACTGCCAGCGCACCGGTGCCTGGACCGACTCCATCACCGTCGGTGCCAATTGATCAGCCGCCCAAAGAATTTGGGACCGGAGGGGTCGTATGATCCCTACGCTCAGCCAGGTTGAGGCTTACACCACCGACCACCTGGTCGACGCCGCCGAGTATTGGGATCGCCTTGCCGACCACTGGGAGGATGCCCACTGGCAGGTCCACAACCAGTCCCATGCGCTGGACTGGCAGGGTGTCGGCGGGGATGCCTTGCGGGCGCGCACAGCATCGGATTACACCGTTGCCAGCAACCACGCCGACCAGCTGCGCGGTACCTCACGCATCGCCCGTCGACAGGCCGGCGAGTTGGAGCGCCTACGCGATCGAGTTCTCTACGCGGTCGAGGACGCTTACAACGCCGGTTTCACCGTCGGGGAGGACCTGTCGGTCACCGATACTCAACCGAGCCGCACAACCGCCGAGCTGGCCGCTCGTCAAGCGCAGGCCCAGGTTTTCGCCGCAGACATTCGCAGCCGAGCGGGTGCGTTGGTCGTCGCTGATACCGAGGTTGCCGGCAGCCTCACCGCATCCGCTGCTGACGTTGGCACTACCACCTGGTCGTAAACCGGAGTCACGCACACAGTTTCAATGCGCCGATTGGCACCCAGCCGCAGCGAGTGTTGGCTAGTGCGATCGCAAGATGACGATCGCGTTGTCGAACTTTTTGAACGGCTTGAACGTGTCTGCGGGAACGCCGAATACGGCGGACAACACCCGCGGTGGAAGCATGCTGAGGGACTCACCTATGCCGATGTTGTCCTTGGATTCGGGCGTACTGGTGTTCTGGATGATCACAATCTTCATGTCGCCCGGGCCCCGGTTCTCGAAATAGTGGAAGGAACCCTGGGGTGCGAACACGACGTCGCCGACATGTTGGTCGAAGCTCTCGTGGTTGCCGTTCCCGTCGACGACCACCCAAGCCGCAACTCCGCTGGTGACTATGTTGATCTCCCACGCGCTGGGATGCCAGTGCGGCTCGCGGATACCTCCGGGGTACAGCGTGAGCGACACGATGCTGGCCTGTTGACCTTTGAGTATCGGAAAATTGTCCTCGTCCGCCTGCTGAAACCAGCCCCCGTCATACTTGTTGACGGGCGAATCGCCGAGATGGAACAGGTGCGATTTCGAGGTGATCGTCTCAGCGGGTAGGCGGGGATCACCAAACCGTGTCGCATCATCGGCCAGCGACATTTCCTTATCGGTGCGATAGCCGGTGACAAGACGGTCAACCCCTACACCGGTTGCGGCCGCCCCGGCGGCCAGGCCCGCTCCACCCAAGACCTTGCGACGATTAATCGGCATCCCCAACCTCGCCGTCTTTATTTGTGCGATCGCAGGATGGTGACCGCGTTGTCGAACTTTTTGAAGGAGTTGAACGTCTCTGCGGGAACGCCGAAGACAGCGGACAAAACCGTGGGCGGAAGCTTACTCAACGACTCGCCGACACCGATGTTGTCTTCGTCTTCAGGTGCACTGGTGTTCTGAATGATCAGCACTTCCAGATTTCCCGTGCCGCGGTTCTCGAAGTAGTGGAAGGAACCCTGGGGCGCGAACACGATGTCGTCGACGTGGGCGTCGAAACTCTCGTGGTTGCCGTTCCCGTCGATGAGGACCCAGGTTGCGACTCCGCTGGTGACCAGGTTGATCTCCCACGCGCTGGGATGCCAATGCGGCTCGCGAATAGCTCCGGGCTGCAACGTGATCAGCTGGATGCTGGCCTCTTGACCCTTGAGTATCGGAAAATTATCTTCGTGCGCCTGCTGCTGTGTACCCCCGTCATATGTGGTGGGGGCCAGGGCGCCGAGATGGAACAGGTGCGACTTCGAGGTGATCGTTTCAGAAGGTATGCGCGGATCACCAAACCGCGCCGCATCCTCAGTCATTCACCCTTCCTTATCAGTGCAATAGCCGGAAGTGCCGCACCGGGATGGTATCGCAGCGGTCAGGATCGGTCTACCGATCGGATGCCGGGCTCCATCTCGAATCCCGCCGCACTGGAGCTGAATTCATCGGGCGTACAACCGCACCCCGGAGTCGGTAATCCTCGTTCGCCCGGTCAGTTCACGGCGCCGCGGGTCACCTGTGGCCCGGGCGCAGCGCGATGTCGCGACAACAGGCGCGCCGCTTGACCCGGTGCACCGAGTTGGAGCATCGCGGCCAACGCCGTTTCGAGCACCACTTCTTGTTGCACACGACTACCGCCAATCGACGGAAGCCCTGCGAGCGATTCGAGGAGATAGTCGAGCGCTGCGCGCGGCTCACCCTCCGTCAACGCAATAAGACCCTCTCCGATGAGACGCAACGTCGTTGCCTGCGCATCGGTCGCACCAGGCACATTGATCGCGCGTATCGCGGCTGGATCATTCGCTGCGGCCAGTACAAGCAGCGCGTGGAACGCGATAAACGGTGTTTGCGGCGCATACGCAAGCGAGCCGACCTCGGCCAGCAACGGCATCGGATCGGGTGGAGTCACCCAGTCCGGATGCAGCCGCGCCCGCCATGCGAGCGAACCGGCATCAACCAGACAGCGCACGTCCTTCGATCGGGGCGGCGCGAGAAACGCGGCGTACCGACGCGCCGCGGCAGCCGCGTCTCCCATCGCGAGCTCGTGCAGCGCGGCATGCCACTGAAAGTGCGGGAGGTAGCGCTGCGTGCTGCCGTCGCTCGGGATCCAGTCCGTCAGCCATTTCAGCCCGGCGCCATGCGCGTCCGTCTCGTAGTGCACGTGCGTCAACGCATGCGCGGCGTTGCCATTGCCTGGATCGAGTTCGAGTGCGGCGTCAGCCAGGTCGGCTGCGTCGTACCAGAGGCCCTGCTCCGTTCGGCCGTAGGCGCGCAAGCCGAGATACCACGGCGCCTCGCCGTGCACGCCGGTGAATCGCTCGACGTACTGCCAGGCGTCGGGCAACGCGTCGCCAGCCCCCGCGAACGCAATCGACGGCGCGAGCACAAGCAATGCGACTTCGTCGTTCGGTACGCGGTCGAGATGGTCGATTAATGCGTCGGTGCCCGCCGCGTTTCCCTTCTCGCACCACGTCGCGATGGCCTCGACGTGGCTGCGGTCTTCGTCGCTCCCATGTGCAAGCGCCGCGCGCGCTCGAGCGAGATGGCCGGCGACCGCGTCCGGGCCGCCCGCACGGTCGGGCCGTTCCGTGGCAATCATCGCGAGCGCGACGTGCGCACGCGCGTGGTGCGGATCTTCCGCGACCGCGGCAGCGAAGGCGATCGATGCGCCGTCTTGGACGGCGAGCAGGCGACGCACACCCTCGGCGTACGAAGCAGGCGCACCACTCAATTCCGGCGCAGTCGTGATGAGACTGGGCACACGCACCGGACTGTCGCGCTTGTCGTCGGCGAGCAGCTCCGCGATAGCCGCCGCTTGGGCGCGGATTTCGGGAATCGCGGTGGTCTCCCACAACTCACCCTGGCGGATCGAGCCGAGACACACGATGTCCGGGACCGTGCACCCGGCCCCGTCGATGAGGTAGCCGTCCGCATCGACCCGCACACCTACGCCGCACGGGTGCAACGACGCGACATCTGTGGCCAACAGGTTCGCCCAGAGCGCGCAGCGTTGCAGCGACCGCCGATCCCACGCCGCGCCAGTGGCGACGACAACCGCGTCACCGCGGCGACGCACGGAGCCGTCGCCCGTTGTGACAACCAGTTCAACGCCACTGCCGTGCAGCGACACATCGGCGACCTCGCCCGCTTCGATGCTCAGTTGGCCATTGTCGATCGCCGCATGAATCGCATCGGCAGTCGTGGGCGGCATGCGGTGGCGAAGAACCTCCCACTGCCGCAAGTCCTCACGCAGGAACCGGCGCTGGTCCTCCCACCCCAACGAGCGCCACAGCCGGGCGGAACGCGGCCGCACTGCGTCGATCACCTGTCGCCAGTCCGAACCGGCTTCGCGCGCGTACGCGAGATCAGCGCCGAACGCGGCGCGCAATTGCTCAAGCGAGACCTCGGCCGCGAGCGCATCGACGTTCGGCAACTCTGTCGGCGCGCCTGTAGCGCGGAATCGGCGCGGGAGCGCGCCCTGACGCGACAGCAGCGTGACCGTGGCGCCCCGCGCAATGAGATGCAGCGCGACATCTATTCCCGTGAGTCCCGAACCAATCACCAAGACGCTCGCGGGCCGACGCGCACCAAGGGCCGCGAGCGCGCCGGGCGCCCATGGATCCAGCACAACCTTGCCGTCGGTGCCTGCCGCCAAGACCGGAGCGAAGGCGCGTTCCAACGATTCGGGCATGCCGCCCTCGGGGCGCCCAGACGCGAGCACAACGGCGTCGGCCAATACCGAACGCCCATCGTTCAGCGCTACGCGCACGGGCACGCCCCGCACCAACCCGACAACCTCGGCAGTCTCGATCCGGATGTCGGCAACCGCGAGTTCTTCTCGCAGGTAGCGGCCGTACGCAAGACGCGGCGCGAAGCTGTGCACCGGAGTGACAGCTCGTTCATCGAGCCAACGGCAGAAGTGATCGGGATCGTCTGGCCATGCGGACATGCGCTGCGCAGGAACGTTTAGCAAGTGGGTCGGGTCGTCGGTGCCATACGCCGCGCCGGTACCGGGACGACCGGAGGCGTCGATCAGCGTGATCTGCGCATCTGGTCTGCTCCGGCGGAGATGTACCGCGGCGAGCACGCCCGCGGCACCACCACCCACGATCGCGACGCGCATCATGGCGGAAGGTTATATCTGCAAGGGGGTGCGGTGCTTAATCGCGCCGACGTTTCATCGGGCGCCAACCCTTATGTCGACGGCGTGTTCCCGCGACGCGTCAGGCCAGGCCGGACAGCCAGGCACTCCACTGCTCGGCCCGTCGCGGCCAGTTGTTCTCGGCCACGACATAGGCGACTTGGGCCTGCATATGCGCCTCGACGCCAGCAGGATCCGCCTGCCGGGCCGCCAGCCGTTGGATGACGTTAAGGCTCTACAGACTGCCTAAGTCGTCGGGTACGTCGACGGCGTGTTCCCGCAGCGCCTCGAGGGGTACCACGTCGAGGGTGCGCTCGTGAGTGGACGCCAACACCACGGGGGCGGCGCAGCCGTCGCGGTAGGCCACGAGCCAGTTCCCGGCAGTGACGCACCAGCGGTCTCCGGGTACCAGGCCAGGAAAGCGCAACTGCGGCCTGGGCGTTGACAGGTCGTTTCCTATCGAACGTTGGTGGTCAAGGAACTCGGCGGTCACCACGGCGCAGATCGTGTGCAAGCCCAGATCCTCCGGCCCGGTCGAACAGCAACCGTCGCGGTAGAAGCCGGTGAGCGGGTCACTGCCGCATGGTTCCAGCGGACCGCCCAACACGTTGCGCTCAGACATCGGTTCAGTATCTCGCTCGACGGCGTTGGGCGAGGCGAAGGGCTTCGTTAGCCGCTCACTGTCCTAGATCGCGACGACGACGTCTTCCACCCGTTGAAGTTGCGCGAGATCGGAACTGGTTGGGATGAGCTGGATTTCGTCGGTGCCGACCGCTTCGAACTTGCGCAGCACCGCGACCAGCTCCTCCTCACTGCCGGCAAACCCGGTACTCGGCGCCATCGCGTCGATGTACTCGGCGGGTATCCAGTTCATGTAGCGCCGCAGATGCCGGTGCACCTGCTGGCGGGCCGCACTGACGGGACCAAGCGCGAACCAGAACGATGTGATCAGGTGGGGTTTAGGCTTGCCGGCCTCGGCCCACGCCGCACGCGCCACGTCGAACAGCTCGTTCTGCTTGACGACGTCGAGGTCCAATGTGGTTCCGGCCAGGCCGTCGGCCCAGGCCGCAGCGCTGCGCAGGGTCTTCGGCCCGATGGTTCCGACCAGCAGCGGCGGCCCGCCCGCCTGGACCGGCGCCGGCCCGACCGGCAGCACCGACTCGGTGATCTTCGAGCCCGCCCACACTCGTTTCATGACCGCCACCCGCTCGGCGATGCCACGCATGGTCTGCGTCGCCGGATCAGCGCCGACCGCCTGATAATCCTCAATCCGGCCGCCCACGCCCAGACCCACGCTCAGCCGTCCGCCGCACAGCATGTCCCCGGTCGCCAACGCCTTGGCCAGCATGACCGGGTCGTGCAGCTGCGGAACGATCACCGTCGTCACCAGCCGCACCCGATCGGTCCACGCGGCCAGCGCGCCCATCAGCGTCAAGGTTTCCGGGTTGTCGAAGGCCATCCGCTCGCCCCAACACAACGACGCGAACGGGCCGTCGTCGATCGCATGGGCCCAATCCCGCAGCACGGCGGCATCCAAGTCCGGCTCCATGACCGGCATGGTCATCGATATCTGCACGACGGCGATTCTGGCATGCAGACCGGTCGATGCCCGCACATCGCCGCGTGGCACCATGTCTGGGATGGGAATCACCGCCAATTCCATCGCGCATGTGCGGCTCACCGTCAGCGATATCGAGCGTTCCCGACAGTTCTACGAGAGCGTCTTCGGTTGGCCGGTTCTGCTTGAGGTGCCGGAGAACGCCGACGTGGCGACCCGCAACCAGCTCGCTTTCCTGTTCGGCGGTGTCATCTACGACATGGGTGGCGCGCTGATCGCGCTGCGGCCGGTCGCCACCGACCGCTTCCACGAGGACCGCTGCGGGCTGGACCACATCGCGTTCAGGGCCGTCAGTAAGGCCGAATTATACTCCGCGGCAATGCATCTCGACGATCTGGGCATCGACCATGAGCCGGTCAAGGACATCGGGCCGTCGTACATCCTGGAGTTTCGCGACCCGGACAACATCGCGTTGGAGCTGACCGCGCCGAAGTAGCTGCTCCAACGTTGTCGCAGGGCGGCCGCAGTGGTTGACTGGAAAGCACAATGCCTATCGCTTTCAACCACACCATTGTCGCCGCCCGTGATAAGCGGGAGTCCGCGGAGTTTCTCACCGAGCTGTTCGGGTTGCCTGGTCCGACGCCGTTCGGCCATTTCCTGACCGTCACTCTCGAGCACGGCGCAAGCCTCGACTACACCGATGCATCCGAAGGCGAGGAGATCCGGCCGCAGCACTACGCGTTCCTGGTCTCGGAGGACGACTTCGACGCGATTTACGGCAAGATCCAATCGCGCGGGCTGCAGCACTGGGCGGACCCGGGCCGCCAACGACCGGGCGAGATCAACACCCGCGACGACGGCCGCGGGGTGTACTTCCCCGATCCGGCCGGACACTTCCTGGAGATTCTGACCCGGCCCTACGGCTCAGGCGGCTAAGGGCGAGCAGACGCAAAAGCCCCTCACGCCTCGGCGTGTCGGGGCCTTTTGCGTCTGCTCGCGCAACTAAGCGCTACCCCGCATTTCGGGGGCCGTGGCGCCTGCTTTCCTGGGCGCGATAGTCGTCGGCCAGCTGACCGACATGGTTCGGCAGGGCACCTGCTGCGACGTCGGCGAGAGTCGTTTCCTCCAGCACCGAGCGCATGCTGGCGCGCAGCGCCCGCCAAACGTCGGTCAGCGCGGCGGTCGGACCGGAATACGGCAGATCGCCCAAACCGACGTCGCGGACGCTGGCCAGCGGACCGTCGATGGAACGCAACACATCGGCGATGCTGATTTCGCTACCGGGGCGGGCCAATTCGTATCCACCGTCGCGACCACGGTGGCTGCGCACCAGGCGATCGGTGCGCAGGTCGGACAAGATGTCGACGAGGAACTGCGGTGGGATGCCCTGGGCGTGCGCCAGGTCGTCAGTCTTGACCCGTACGCCGCCATCGACGGTGGCCAACTGGACCATTGCCCGCACCGCATACTCCGCCTTGGCCGACATGCGCATGGACACGATCCTCCCACCGCCGCCCGACGACGATGCGGGCCGGGGACCGGCCCGAGGTGGGGGCACCCCCAGCCGCGTCGCGGCGAGGGGGCGAGTCGGGGCAGCCTTTCAAGGTTAAGCGCCGTAGTCGCTCAACCCGTCACCGCCAGCACCGCGTCGGCGTATTCGGGTCGGCACACCACCAGGTCCGGCAGCAGCGGATCGGGCCTGTTGTACTCCAGCGGCGAACCATCCAGACGCGAGGTGTGCAGACCGGCAGCGCGGGCCACCGCGACCGGCGCCGCAGAATCCCATTCGTACTGTCCGCCGGCGTGCACATACACGTCGGCCAGACCCTGAACCACCGCGGCGACCTTCGCGCCGGCCGATCCCATCTCGACCAGCGTGCCGTCCAGGTGGTCGCGGACCTGCAACGCGATCGCCGGTGGGCGGGTGCGCGAGACCACGATGCGCGGTGATCCCGCGTATGCCGGCGGCGGCGCGGGATCGGGTGTGGCCAGCGTGACGCCCTGTGCGGGCAGCACAACCGCGCCCGCGACCAGATCGCCCGATTGCCACAGCGCGACGTGGACGGCCCAGTCCTGACGGCCCAGTTCGGAGAACTCCCGGGTGCCGTCCAACGGGTCGACGATCCATACCCGCTCGGAGCGCAACCGCACCGGGTCGTCGGCGCCTTCTTCGGAGAGCACCGCGTCGGCCGGGCGCTCGCGCGCCAGCGCATCCATCAAATAATCGTGGGAGCGCTTGTCCCCCGCTGCTTTTCGCTCAGCTTGGGTGGCATCGGCAAGCTCGTCGCGCACCGCGAGCAGCAGCCGGCCGGCTTCAGCGGCCAGCCGCGCCGCCACGTTGTCGTCGCTGTGGATGCTCAACTTTTGGACTCGATCAGGTCGACGACTTGCTGCGCCAGCTCGTCGAGGCTGCGGTCCGGCGTCAGACGTAAGTCGGGATTCTTTGGCCGTTGGTACGGGCTGTCGATGCCGGTGAAATGGGTGATCTCACCCGCACGAGCCTTGGCGTAGAGCCCCTTGGGGTCTCGGCGCTCGCAATCCTCGAGCGGGGTGTCGCAGAACACCTCGAGAAAGTCGAGCCCGGCGTCGGCATGCACGCGGCGAGCCAGGTCGCGATGCTCGGCCAGTGGGCTGATCGCCGGTACCAGCACGGTGTGCCCGGAATCAGCGATCAGCGCCGCCACGTGCGCAAGACGACGGAGGTTTTCCGCCCGGTCGTCCATGCTGAAGCCCAGGTCGGCATTCAAACCGTGCCGCAAGTTGTCGCCGTCGAGAACATAAGCGGGGACGCCGTTTTCGAGCAGCTTCTGCTCGACCAGCATGGCCACCGACGACTTGCCGGAACCCGACAGCCCGGTGAACCACAGCGTGCGGCCCCGCGACATCCGGTCCTCAGCGGTCACCAGCGACTTGTGCCGCACCGTGTTCGGGCTCGAGGAGCGAGTCGAAGCCTCCCGCAACACCATGCCCGCGGCCACGGTCCCGTTGGTGTCGGGGTCGATCAGGATGAAGGATCCGGTGCTGGCGTTGCGGGTGTACTCGTCGAGCAGCAGCGGCACCTGGGCGCGCAGCGAGACGCGGCCAAGCTCGTTGAGCTGCAACGCTTCCGCGGTCTTGTCACGGTGCAGCGTGTTGACATCGAGCCGATACTCCAGCGCGGTGACCCTTACCCGGGTGGTTCGGGTGGTGTGCTTGATCAGGTAGTCGCGGCCAGCCTCCAGCGCCGAGCCATCCGCCATCCAGCACACGGTCGCGTCGAAGTCCTGAGTGACCCTCGGTTCATTCGTGGGCCGGGCGATCATATCGCCGCGCGAGAGGTCGATGTCGTCGGCCAAGCTGATCGAGACGGCCATCGGCGGAAACGCTTCCTCCACTGGTCCGCTCGGCCCGTCGATCGCCGTGATCCGAGTCGGCTTACCCGTCGGCAGCACGATCACCTCGTCGCCCGGACGCATCACACCGCTGGCCACCGTGCCCGCGTAGCTGCGGTGGTCTTGATGCTCGCGAGTCTGCGGGCGGATGACGTACTGCACCGGGAAGCGGACGTCGACGAGGTTACGGTCGGCAGCGACGTAAACCTCTTCGAGGTGCGACAACAACGCCGGCCCGTCGTACCACGGGGTGTTGTCCGACTTGGTGACCACATTGTCACCGTGCAGCGCCGACATCGGAATAGTGAGCACGTCTTGCACGTCAAGGCGGGTGGCGAAGGCGTGGAACTCGTCGCGGATCGCCTCGAAAGCTTCTTTGTCCCAGTCGATCAGGTCCATCTTGTTGACGGCGAGCACGATGTGCTCGATGCCTAGCAACGAGGCCAGGAACGTGTGTCGACGGGATTGCTCGAGCAGACCGTGGCGGGCGTCGACGAGGACGATGGCCAGCTGGGCGGTGGACGCCCCGGTCACCATGTTGCGGGTGTACTGGATGTGACCGGGAGTGTCGGCGATGATGAATTTGCGCTTGGGAGTGGCGAAGTAGCGGTAGGCGACATCGATCGTGATGCCTTGCTCTCGCTCGGCGCGCAGCCCGTCGGTGACCAGTGACAGGTCGGTGTATTCGTGGCCACGTTCCTTGGAGGTGGCTTCCACCGAGGCCCACTGGTCCTCCATGACGGCCTTGGAGTCATACAGCAGGCGTCCGATCAGCGTGGATTTGCCGTCGTCGACCGAGCCGGCCGTTGCGATGCGCAGCAGTGTTGCCATCAGAAGTACCCCTGCCTCTTGCGGTCTTCCATCCCGGCCTCGGAAATCCGGTCGTCTGCTCTGGTAGCGCCGCGTTCGGTCAGCCGTGACACCGCCGTCTCGGCGACCACCTCCGCGACGGTGGCTGCGGTGGATTCCACGCAGCCGGTGCAGGTGACGTCGCCGACGGTGCGGAACCGCACCGTGGCCTCGAACACCTTCTCGTCGGCGCGCGGCTGCAGGTGGCGGTCGACCGCGAGCAGCATCCCGTCGCGCTCGAAGACTTTCCGCCGGTGCGCGTAGTAGATCGGCGGCAACTTGACCTTCTCGGCGCCGATGTAGGACCAGATGTCGAACTCGGTCCAGTTGGACAGCGGGAACACCCGGATGTGCTCACCCTTGTGGTGTCGCCCGTTGTAGATGTTCCACAACTCGGGCCTCTGCACCTTGGGGTCCCATTGACCGAACTCGTCACGGAAGCTGAACACCCGCTCCTTTGCGCGCGCCTTCTCCTCGTCACGCCGGGCGCCGCCGAATGCCGCGTCGAACTTGTTTTCGCGGATCGCGCGCAGCAACGTCACGGTCTGAATCGGGTTGCGCGACGGGATGGTCTCGACAACCCGGCCGGCGTCGATGTCGTCTTGCACCTTGGCGACCACCAACCGCACTCCGGTCTCGGCGACCAACTCGTCGCGGGTAACGATGACTTCGTCGAAGTTGTGACCGGTGTCGACGTGCATCACCGGGAACGGCAGCCGGCCGGGGCGAAACGCCTTGAGCGCCAGATGCAGCATCACGATCGAGTCCTTGCCGCCGGAGAACAGCAGAACCGGGCGCTCGAACTCGGCGGCCACCTCGCGAATGATGTGGATGGCCTCGGCCTCCAACGAGCGCAGATGGCTTAGTTCGTATTGCCCGGGGACGGGGCGGCGGTCGTTTGCCCCCTCCGCTCGGTTAGCCGTCGCTTGACTGGTCATCAACCCCTCAATTCTAGGTAAAGCTGGTGATATTGGTCAGGTTTATAAGCATTACCCTGTATAAAACCAGCCCGACCGGCCGCTGTCAACGGATCGGGCGGGGACGCCAATCGTCGAGGGGAACTCGCTGGTCGCCCGCAGCGGCAAAAGCCTCTGTGAGCTGCAGCGCAAGATTCCAACAAGGACCATGTCAGATTCTCGTTTTCGACCACGACGCCGCGGACGGCGCGAGGCGACACGGAACCACCCATGAACGAAGGGTTCGCTCAGATGGAGATTTCGAAGGGCCGAGTGATGGCCGGCGGACTGCTGATGGCAGTCGCCTTCACCACCGTAGGCGCCGGCACCGCATTCGCGTTTCAAGAGCACATGTTTGGCGGCAGAAACGATCTGCAGCAGGCGGTCAACGAGCTACGGCAGGCAGAGCCTGACAAGGGCGGACATCGCGACGCCGCGATCAACCTGACACAACAGGCTATCGAGCAGGTCAACCTTGGCATTCAATACGCCGCGGGCAACCCGCCGTAAGCGCCGCCTAGCCGGTGACCTCGCTGAGCTTGCCGGTTGCGACGTCGAAGATGAAGCCTCGCGACGACTCGTGCTTGGTGACGAACGGACTGTTTTCGATGCGGCGCAACGACTGCCGAACGTCTTCGGCAAGATCGGGGAAGGCCTCGGCAGCCCAAGGCGGTTTGACCCCTGTCTCCTGCTGGATCGCGTGCTTGAAATCGTCGTCGCTGAAGGTGAGCATCCCGCAGTCGGTGTGGTGAATCAGGATGATCTCCTTGGTTCCTAGCAACCGCTGGCTGATGGCGAGCGACCGGATCGCGTCATCGGTGACCACCCCGCCGGCGTTTCGGATGACGTGCGCCTCGCCCTCCTTGATTCCAAGCACACGGTGGACGTCCAGCCGGGCGTCCATGCACGCCACGACCGCCACATGTTTGCTCGGCGGCAGCGGCAGCGGCCCCTTGAAGGAGCTTACATATTCGGCGTTGTGGGCTAAGTAGTCGTCGGTGACCGTCACGCCAATCTCCTTGTGTCGCAGTGTCGTTTGCTGCACGCCCGACCCAAGTGGCTGATTCTAACCGTCGACACGCGAATTTTCACCGATCCGGATCAACCCGATCAGAACGGTTCGACTCGTGCCGGTGCGGGCCCGGGGTCGGCCGCAACGCTGACTAGCTGCGCCTTTAACCCGCGCCCGCGACTTGTTGGGTCACATCTCTTACCCTGTGCCCATGCGACACGGGGAGGGCAGATCATGATCCGCTTCCTGTTGCGTCGCTTGCTCAATTACGTCGTGCTGTTGGTGCTGGCCTCGTTCATGGCCTTCTGCCTGGCCTCGGTGACGTTTCATCCGCTGGACAGTTTTATCGAGCGTCATCCGCAGCCGCCGGCTGAGGCTATCCACGCCAAAGCTGTTGAGCTCGGCTTGGACAAACCCGTACCGATCCGGTACGCGGAATGGGCTGCCGGGGTGGTCCGCGGTGATTTCGGCACCACGGTGACCGGTCACCCGGTGTCGCAAGAGTTGTGGCCGCGAATCGGGGTCAGCGTTCGGCTGGTGCTGATCGGTTCGCTGGTCGGCACGGTGACCGGCGTGGTCCTGGGCGCCTGGGGAGCGGTCCGTCAGTATCGGCTGAGCGACCGCATGATCACCGTTTTGTCGCTGATCATTCTGAGCATCCCGTCATTTGTGCTGGCCGGCCTGCTCATCCTGGCCGCGTTGCGGGTGAACATGCTCACCGGGGTGCGGATCTTTGCGTACACCGGGGAAACCTCGCCGATTCCGCCCGATGGAATCTGGGACCAGCTCGTCGACCGCGCTCGGCACATCGTGCTGCCGAGTCTGACGCTGGCCCTGGGCGCGGCCGCGAGCTTCAGCCGCTACCAGCGCAACGCGATGCTGGACGTGCTCGGCGAGGACTTCATCCGGACCGCGCGGGCCAAGGGGCTGACCCGCCGGCGTGCGCTGTTCAAGCACGGCCTGCGCACCGCGCTCATTCCGCTCGCCACGTTGTTTGCCTACGGGGTCAGTGGCTTGGTCGTCGGCGCGGTGTTCGTCGAGAAGATCTTCGGCTGGCACGGCATGGGCGAGTGGGTGGTGCAGGCCATCACGAGTCAGGACACCCACGTCGTCGCGACGATCACGCTGTTTACCGGCGCGGCGCTGCTGTTCGCCGGGCTGTTGTCGGACATCATCTACGCGGTGCTGGACCCGAGGGTGCGGGTGTCATGACGCGCCGCGCTAGCGACGATGCAGAGCGCAGCGATGAGGAGGAGCGGCGCTGATGACCCGCCCCGCCGACGATGCGCTCATCACGCAAGAGAGCACCACGGACACCACCCCGTTGCGGGTGGGCATCAAGCCAGCCACCTTCACCTCGCGACGAAGCCTGGTCATACGGCGCTTCATCCGCAACAGGCCTGCCGTGGTGGCGTTGATTCTGTTGGTGGTGCTGTTCGTCGGCTGCTACGGGCTGCCGCCGCTACTCCCCTACGACTACAACGCCCTCGACTACCACGCGCTGCTGCAGCCACCATCAGTCAAGCACTGGTTCGGCACCAACGCGCTCGGCCAGGATCTGTTGGCCCGGACCCTGCGCGGCATGCAGAAGTCGATGCTGATCGGCTTTTGTGTGGCACTGATATCGACCAGCATCGCCGCCACCGTCGGGTCGATTGCCGGTTACTTCGGCGGCTGGCGTGACCGGGCGCTGATGTGGCTGGTGGATCTGCTGCTGGTGGTGCCCGGCTTCTTGATCATCGCGATCATCACTCCGCGCATCAAACAGTCAAGCAGCATGTTGTGGCTCATCATTCTGCTGGCCATATTCGGTTGGATGGTCAGCTCGCGGATGGTCCGCGGCCTGACACTGAGCCTGCGAGAACGCGAATTCGTCCGTGCGGCAAGGTTTATGGGGGTGCCGGATCGCCGCGTGATTATGCGCCACATCTTGCCGAACGTCGCGTCGATCCTCATCATCGACGCGACCCTCAACGTCGGCTTCGCGGTCCTGGCCGAAACCGGGCTGAGCTTTTTGGGATTCGGTATTCAGCCACCCGATGTCTCGCTGGGCACGTTGATCGCCGACGGCACCCCTTCGACCACCACATTTCCCTGGGTATTCCTGTTTCCGGCCGGAGCATTGGTGCTGATCGTGTTGTGCGCCAACCTCACCGGAGACGGACTGCGGGACGCGCTGGATCCGGGCAGCCGATCATCACGCCGTAGGAAGCGGCGCCGAAAGTGACGGCCCTGCTCGAGGTCGCGGATCTCAACGTCACCTTCGACACCGGAGACGCGCGCGTGTCCGCGGTGCGCCGTACGAGTTACCGCATCGACCCTGGCGAAGTGGTCGCCATCGTCGGCGAATCCGGTTCAGGGAAAACCACTGCCGCGATGGCGGTCGTCGGATTGCTGCCCGAGAACACTGACGTGTCGGGATCGGTGCGGTTACACGGCGACGAGTTACTCGGGTTGCCCGACAAGGCGATGTCACGGATTCGCGGCAAGTCGATCGGCACCGTCTTTCAAGATCCGATGTCGGCGCTGACGCCCGTTTACACCATCGGCGACCAGATAGCCGAAGCCATCAGGGTCCACAACCGCGAGGTCAGCCGAGCGGGTGCCCGCAAGCGTGCCGTTGAGCTGCTCGAACTGGTTGGCATCGTCCAGCCGCAAAGCCGGGCAAGGGCGTTCCCGCACGAACTGTCCGGCGGCGAGCGTCAGCGCGTGGTGATCGCGATCGCGATCGCCAATGATCCGGACCTGCTGATCTGCGACGAACCGACCACTGCGCTGGATGTCACCGTGCAGGCGCAAATCCTCGACGTGCTGCGAACCGCGCGCGACGTCACTGGCGCGGGTGTGCTGATCATCACCCACGACCTCGGTGTGGTGTCGGAGTTCGCCGACCGGGCGCTGGTCATGTACGCGGGACGTCCGGTCGAGATCGCCACCGTCGAAGAGCTCTACCGTGACCGCCGGATGCCCTATACGGCCGGGTTGCTGGGCTCGGTGCCGCGACTGGACTCCCCGCAGGGCACCCGACTGGTTCCGATCCCGGGCGCGCCGCCGACGATGACGTCGCTGTCTCCTGGTGCTTGCCAGTTCGCCCCCCGCTGTCCGCTGGTCATCAGCGAATGTCGTTCGGCGGAACCGGATCTCGTCACCATCCGGGACGGTCACTGGGCGGCGTGCATCCGCACCGGCGACGTCGCGGGGCGCAGCGCGGCCGAGATCTATCACGTGTCAACACAGCCGGTTTCAGTCGATACCAGCGTCACGGACCCTGCGGTGGTACTGCAGGTCACCGACCTCGCCAAGACCTACCCGCTGACCAAAGGTGTGGTTTTGCGCAGGCGGGTCGGTGAAGTACGCGCTGTCGACGGGGTCAGCTTCACCTTGGAGCAGGGTCGCACGCTGGGCATTGTCGGCGAATCCGGTTCGGGCAAATCAACGACGTTGAGCCAGATCCTCGAGCTCGGCACACCCCAGGCCGGTGCCATCGAGATTCTCGGCGCCGACGTGGCAGCCCTCGACTCGGCGGCCCGTCGTAAGCTGCGGACCGAGTTGCAGGTGGTGTTTCAGGACCCGGTGGCGTCGCTGGACCCGCGGCTCCCGGTGTTCGATGTCATCGCTGAACCATTGGCCACCAACGGATTCGACAGGCGTCGGTGTGAGGAACGAGTCGCCGAGCTACTGGGAATCGTCGGACTGAACCACGCCGACGCCAGCCGCTATCCCGCCGAGTTCTCCGGCGGCCAGAAACAACGGATTGGTATTGCGCGGGCGCTGGCACTGCAGCCGAAGATCCTTGCGCTCGATGAGCCGGTGTCGGCGCTCGACGTATCGATTCAGGCCGGCATCATCAACCTGCTGCTGGACCTGCAGCGACGATTCGGGCTGTCCTATCTGTTTGTGTCTCATGACCTTTCGGTGGTCAAACACCTGGCCCACCGGGTCGCGGTGATGTACCGGGGAAAAATTGTGGAGCAGGGCGCCGGCGAGCAAGTGTTCACCAACCCGCAGCACGAGTACACCCGGCGCCTATTGGCCGCAGTCCCGCGAGCGCACCCGGATGTCGCCGGTGGTTAGCATCGTCGCGACGATCCGCAAGGTTGCGCTGCTGGCGACCGTGATGGTTTGTCTGATCATCACGGGCTGCTCGGACGGTTACAAGGACGTCGTGGGGCGGCGGGCTGTGCGGGTCGGTACCACCAGCGACATCAACCCGCGGGACCCGACGACTCTGCGCGACGGCGGCAACCTGCGGTTTGCGATCAGCTCGTTTCCGGCGAACTTCAACGTATTGAATATCGACGGCAACACGGCCGACGTCGGTTCGATAGTCACGCCGACGCTGCCGGGGGCGTTCATCACCCAGGCCGACGGTTCGCTGAAACTCAACACCGACTACTTCGCCGCTGCCGAGCTGACCAAGGCCAGCCCGCAGGTCGTCACGTTGACGATCAATCCGAAAGCGGTGTGGAGCGACGGCACCCCGATCACCTGGGAAGACCTCAAAGCCGAGGTCGAGGCGTGCAGCGGCCGCGACAAGCGCTACCTGATCGCCAGTAGAGCCGGGTTCGAGCGAGTCAAATCGGTGGCCAGGGGCGTCGACGATCGCCAGGCAGTGATCACCTTCGCCCAGCCGTATGCGGAGTGGCGCGGGATGTTTGCCGGCGGCATGCAACCCCGCAGCATGACGTCAACCTCGGACGCCTTCAACAAGGGCCAACTCGACGCCCCCGGGCCGTCAGCCGGACCTTTCATTGTGTCCCGGATTGACCACAGCGCCCAGCGCATTGTGCTGACCCGCAATCCCCGCTGGTGGGGCAGGAAGCCGCGGCTGAACTCCATCACCTTCCTGGTGCTCGACTCCTCCGCCGTCATCCCCGCCCTGCAAAACAACGCGATCGATGCTGCCGGCGTGAGCACGCTCGACGATATGGTCACAGCCGAACGCACCCCGGGAGTCGTGATCCGCAGCGCGCCGGCACCGACCTGGTATCACTTCACCTTCAACGGCGCACCCGGATCGATCCTGTCCGACGACAAGCTGCGGCTGGCAATCTGCCGAGGCATCGACCGCCAGGCGATTGTCAATGTCGTTCAGCACGGTCTGACCGATGATCCAGTGCCGCTCGACAATCACATTTACGTGGTCGGCCAGCAGGGCTACCAAAACAACAGTGCGCCAGCCGCTTACAACCCTGATCAGGCCCGCAGAGACTTGGATGCGCTGGGCTGGAAGCTCAATGGCGCGGTGCGGGAAAAAGACGGTAAAAAGCTTGTCGTCCGAGACGTACTGTTCGACTCACCGGCCGCTCGGCAGATCGCCCTGGTTGCTCAACAGAACCTGGCGCAGATCGGCGTCAAGCTGGTGCTCGACGTCAAAGCGGGCAACGGATTCTTTAATCAGTACGTGAGCGTCGGCGACTTCGACATCGTGCAATTCGGTTGGGTGGGTAACGCTTTCCCGCTGTCGGCGCTGCCGCAGATCTATACCTCGGACGGTGAGGGCAACTTCGGCAAGATCGGCAACGCCAGCATCGACGCGAAGATCGATCAGACGCTGTCCGAGCTGGACGAGGGCGCGGCGCGCGAGCTCGCTAACAAGGTCGACGCGATGATCTGGCGGGAAGGGTTCAACCTGCCGTTGTTTCAGTCGCCCGGCGACATCGCGGTGCGCAGGGATCTGGCCAACTTCGGCGCGCCCGGGCTGGCCGACGTGGACTACACCGCTATCGGATTCATGCGCGGCTGAGGTAGCCGGCAATTTCCTCGGGCCGCTATCGCGTCTGCAAATCGGCGCGATGGAGGACACCTCCCAACGGATCAATGCCCCGCTGAAGCGCGCTGAGCGCGCGGCGAAGGATCGCTAGGCGCACAGTTCGATACGTTGTGCGCCCTTGACACCGTCGTATCGGGCTGGTGTGCAGGTCAATACGATTACCTGTCCGCGCTCGCCCAGCGTGTCGAATACCTCGGCCATTTTGGCCAACCGTCCCGGATCGGTGAAGCCGAGTGCGTCATCGATCAGAATCGGGACGGCGTCCTCTTTGGCGACCAGCGCTGCTCCGGCCAGCCGCGCCAGAATGCCGAGTTGCTCCTTGGCCCCGCCCGACAGCGATTCATACGGCACGGTACAACCGTCCAGGGTGCGGTTGAGGATGCACAGGTCGGTGTCGATGTCGACCTCGAAACTGGGGCCGAACACCGGGCGCCCGAGTCGCTGCAATTCGGTGCGGAACGGTTCGACGTAACGCAGCCTTGTGGTGTCGCGGTGGCGGACCATCACCGTCCGCAGCAACTGGACGGCGCGGGCTCGGCTGCCCACCCGGGTGTGCTCGCTTCGGGCGTGTTCGCGCCTGGTCTCAGCGGCATCGAGCTTGCCATTGCGGCCCTCGGTGCCGAATAGTGTTAGCTCCACACCAATCTCGTGCAGTGTGCGGGCGATCTCGTCGTGGCGGGCCTTTATTGCCTCAGCCGCCTCGGTGGCGTCAGCCAGTTCGGCGGCCACCGCGTCAGGTGCCGCGGCGGCCAGTTGTTCGGACAGCTCGGCAACCCGTTGTTTCGCCGCTTGCGCGGTCTGCAGGTCTGCTTCCGCGGCGGCCTGCAGCTTATCGTCGGCGATGGCCGCGCGCTGCTGAGCCAGCCGGTCAGCAACCCCAGCCAGCTCGGCACGTTGGGTAGCCAGTTTGTCGTTCGAAAGGGTTGCTTGCGTGGATATTTCGGTGAGCTTGGCCGCCGCCGCGGCCGCGACCCGGCGATGCGTCTCCAGGTCGGCGCCGGCTTTGACGCGAGCCGCGTCGGCCTCCTCGAGTTCGGCACGCGCGGCGGTGGCGTCCATCCCGATGTCGTCGGCCTGCTGAGCGGCACGCAACTCGGCCAGTTTGGAGCGCAGGTGCTCGACCTCGTCGTCACCGCACAAGCCGACCAGGGTTGCGGTCAACTGATCGCGGCCGCTCAGTAGTTCGCGCCGCCGCTGATCGGTATGCCGCGCCGCTGCCACGTCAGGGACCTGCGCGGCCGCCAGGGCCGCGACCAGATCCTGTTGCGCTGCAGCGTATTCGGCCTGAATGTCGAGGGCCGTCGCGCCCGGAGTGAACCGCGCGGTCAGGACACCGGGAACCTCGACCTCGGTGGCGCCGCCCGCAGTGGTCGTCCAGCTCTGGCCCGCGGGCAGCGACACCCGCTGGTCGCCAACGACGAGTTCGATGTCGGTGGCCGCCACGAATTCCACCGTCGCCGACACCAACGCGAGTCGGCCCTCTACTCTTTCGACGGCCGCGGCGGCTTGCTCGATTTGTCGAAAAAGGTTGTCGGTCAGTGCGATTGTCGTTAGTTCGCCGGAGATCAGGTCACGGTCGCGCTGCGCGGCGTCGATCTTGGCAAGTCGGGTTGCCAACCGATCGGCCTCGTCACGGCGGGCCAGTTCGTCGACCGCGCGCCGGGCCGTCTCGGCTCGCTGCTGGGCAGCGGCCAGGAGCGAGCTAGCCTCCTCGACCACGGCGTCGGCCGCGACGGTGACTTCGCGCGCCGTCGCCTGCGCCTCCGCGGCCGCTCGCGCTTCGGCTTCGACCGCCGCGACCGTGGCGGCGCGCGTGTCGGTTTCGGCGCGCAGCCGCACCCGCTCGGTGTGCGCGCTGGTCGATGCGGTGCTGGTCGCGGCCGCGGCGGCAGCGATCAGCCCGGCTTCTTTTACCTGTTCGGTGAGCTGAGCGATATTGTCGTCGGCGGCTTGGGCAGCGGTCCGCCGGACCGCGGCCGCCTGTTGAAGTGGCGACAACTCGGCCAGCTCGGCAGTCAGTGCGGCGTGCCGATGTACGCGGTCGTCGACCTCGGCGACGGCCGCGGCGCATCGCTGCACCTCGTCCTCGGCGTCGCGGAGCGCGGCGATCGCATCGGACCACTCGCCGGTGGCACGACCCGTCGGGGTGAAGTAGCGGCCGTACTCGGCATCGATCCGCTCGATGAGCAGCGGCTCGGTGCCCGACAGCGCTGCGGTGTCACCCGCCGCGACATCGAGCGCCCGGGTCAGCGCGTCGCAACCCGAAAGATTCACCGCCGCCGTCGACGCTGACTGCAACACCCGTTGGGCATGCCACAGCTCGGTGTCGACGGTCTCGGCCAGCATGGACTGCACGCGGTCATGCGCCTCGTCACCACTGTGCTGTTCGCGGCGTGGCTCCAGAACCGTCAGCTGCGTCTCACACTTCTTGTGGAAGCGCTTGCGATAAACGAAACGATAAGGGCCAGTGCTGATCTCGGCCGTTACTTCGGATCCGACGTCGGCGTGGGTCGGCTTGACCTGCTTGACCTCCTTTTTCGTCGAACGGTCCTTTGATTCCAGCAGCAGGTCTAGCGCCTCGATCATCGACGACTTGCCGATCTCGTTGGCTCCCGAAACCACGACGACGCCGTGGTCGGGGAATTCAATCTCGCGGTAGTCGATGCCGCGGTAGTTCTTCAGAACCAGTCGATGCAACTTCATGCCGCACCTCGACCTTGGTGGCCTTTGTCGGTCAGCCGCAGCAGCAGCGCCAGCGCTGCCTGCGCGTCGCCGGCGACTTCGGCATCCCCGGTGCGTGCCGTCTCGACCAGTTCCTCGACCGCCGCCGCGGCGAAGCCGCCGATGCCGAGGTCGGTGAACTCGCCGTCGGCCGGTATGACCGCCAGATCGCTGTGGCTGTCCCACACGCGCAGCGAAGCGAACAATCGCGAATATTTGTCCAAGCAGGCATCCAGGGCAGCGCGGTCGGTGACCGTCAACGAACCAATCATGGCCAGCCGCAACACCGTCCGGTCCTTGTCAGGCATCAGATCCAAGTTCAGATCCAGGTCGGCGATATCGCGGCTGCTGTCCACCTGACGATGCAGGGTGACAAACCGCCAACGACCGACTTTCTGCGCGTCAACGGTGACCGGGCGCTGCGGATCCGTCTCGTCGACATCGACGACCAGCACATGGCCGGGATCGGGTTCAACGTCATCGAAATTGGTGACTTCCGGGGAGCCGGAATACCAGACACGTCCGCTGCTGCCGACTTGAGTTAGCGAATGCTTGTCGCCGAGCGCCACATACTGCACCACGCCACGGGCCAACGCGTCTTCCAGGCCGGCCAGCCGGATCAGCGAAGGCTTTGTGGGATCGGGATCAAGCACATCGACACCGCCGTGAGCGACGAGTACCCGGGTGACCCCGTCAGAGGGCAGACCCTCAAGATCTCTGAGCACGTCGGCAACCAGGTCGGTCGTCGGCGCCTTGGATCGCCATGGTGCGGCCACGATCTGCAGGCCAGGGCGGACCTCGTGCAACCCGGCACGATCGAGCAATCGCACGTTGGCGGGGCGTTCGGCCTTGAACAGTGCGCTGGTGTACACCGACGACGCATCCAGCGGGTCGTGGTTGCCGGGCAGCAAATAGACCGGAATCCCGATGGCGCGCATGGCTTCCAGTGATTGACTGACCACTTGTGGCGAGAGCTGGTTGTGTTCAAAGACGTCACCGGCCACCACGACGAACTCGGCGCCGACGTCGGCTACCAGTGATCGCAGGTCGGCCACGGCGTCTCGGCGAGCCGCCGAATACCGCGGCTGTGCTTCGCCCGCGAGGAAGTGACGGGTCATGCCGAGTTGCCAGTCGGCGGTATGCACGAATCGCATTGCGACCCCGTCCCTTCTGATTCATGTCCGGCCGGTCTGCGACCGGGCACCGCGAGTGTAGGACTCGGCGCCGACAAGTCCGGGGACCTCGATCGGCAGGTTCGACATTCGTCGGACGTCGAGCGGCGCGGGTCGTCTCATCGACGCGCAACAGTCACACCTGCCACATCAGTCCCGCGGAGAGTCGGCACCCGTTGTGCCCGCCTCGCAGCGAATATCGCTGCCGGTAACCTCGACCGGGTGAGCCACCAAGACCGCACTCTGGTGTTGCTGCGACATGCGAAGTCGGCATATCCGGAAGGGGTCCCAGACCACGACCGACCGCTTGCACCCCGAGGGCAGCGAGAAGCGGGACTGGCCGGTGACTGGCTGCGGGCTAACCTGCCTGCTATTGACGCGGTGCTCTGCTCGACGGCGACCCGGGCCCGTGAAACCTTGGCGCACACCGCCATCGACGCGCCGGTTCGCTATGTCGACCGGCTGTACGACGCCAGCCCCGGGACTGTGATCGACGAGATCAATCACGTCGGCGACGACGTGGCCGTCTTGCTGCTCGTCGCACACGAGCCGACGATGACCCAGGTAGCGTTGGGCTTGGCGGGGACCGACAGCTCCAATACAGCTGGTGCCGAGCGTATCTCGACAAAGTTCCCGACCTCGGCGATGGCGGTGCTACGACTCACCCGCAGCTGGAGCGACCTCGAACTCGGATCCGCCAAGCTAGTCGACTTTCACGTACCGCGCTAAGTCGGCAGTCGGCAAGGCGCTAGTTTTTCTTGCAGATCTCGACCGTTGCTTTGATCTTGTCGTCGAGGCTTTGCCGTAATTCATCCTGAGTGAACTCCGCCGCGCCGGCGAGATAGCCGATGGCGAGGTCCTCGAGGTCGCTGGCCAGGCCGTTGACTGATTTCGCTAGGTCGGCTGGAGTCGCGGGTTCTTGGCTGACCTTGTCTCGTAGGTACGCGCCGCCGCCATAGAACGCAAATCGCGCGGCAGTCGCCACCGAAAGCGCGCCGATCGGCCCGCCGTTGTCCGGGTTCTTCAGCTTAGAGTTCCGGACTACCGCCCGGTCGACCTTCATGAACGTGTCGCAAATGTCCTTTTTCGCGTCTTTGGTTTGTTGGTTGCTATACGTGCCCGAGCCCGCGCCCTTGTGTGGGTAGTAGAACCACCCCGCGACGGCAAGGCCGGTGGAGATGAGGGCAAGCACCAGGGCCGCCACTGTGGCCCACCGCGATAACCTCGACGCACGTGGGGCTGAAGCAGGTTCCCTGGCATGTGACACCGGCCCGGACTCGGTGACCTGCCCTGCGGCGTCGGACTCGGGCAAAGGTTCAGCAGCGTGCGCTCCGGAGGTTGGCACTGTGGAAGGCGTTTCAGACATTCGACGATGGTAGCGTTCACACCTCGTCGTCCACGGCGGGGGACGGTATCCAACGAGACCGCCGTGCGGCTGCTGAAACGAGGCCGGTTTCGACGACGGCTACCAATCCACCGGGCGAAAAACCCACCGCAACTCCCCGGGCGACAACATTGCGCTGCTCATCAGCGGCTCGATCCCGTTCCAGAAAACTGTCGTATTTGAAACATCTCTTTCAAGGCAAAAACTACTCACCGGTAGCTTTTTAGAATGCGTTCCACCACCTTCAATAAGTAGCCGACCTCTAGTTAAATCACGATAACTCCCTGTTCAAACACAGTAAAGAGTGAGTTCTATAATTTGCTGGATTCACAGGAAGTGCGACAGCTTCTAGTGGTTTGTCTCACACCCCTTAGACAGCTAATCGGCTTGTCCAAGAGTTGCCCCTGAACGCGATAGAGCGGTCGGAAAACCAGGACTGGACTCCCACGAAATGCCATTCCGGCAAAGCCCTACGGGATACCTGACAGCCAGTCCGGAATTTGTAACGTCTGCGACGGCGTGGCTTCGGCGCGCAGGGCCACCCGATGGGAACTAGGAGTTCGTCGAGAGCGTCAGCTCCATGAGCTTGATCGCCTGCGCGCAGGCGTCGATACCGGGCGCCTGCGGGTTGACCCACCACCCGACGACGCCCGCGGCGTCGCTGGCGACACCGCACGAGCCGTTGGGGTCGTTCGGCCGCATCACGATCGACGTCACACCGGAGATCGTTCGGTTCTCGATCTGATACTTCAGGTTCTCGGCAACCTTGCGCTCGTTGTCGAGGCTGCCTTGCTCAAACCAGAACCGGGTGATATCGATCAGGCCGCCCGGGTTCTGCGCCTGCCAACGGCATATCGCGCCGACGAACGTGCTCTGAATGTCTTGAGGATCGGCGCCTACCGTCTTGGCCAGGACGTCGGTGGTGAGCACCTCACATTCCTTTTGCAGGTTCGGGTACTGCTGCTCGGAGTTGTTATTGCGCGGTTCGTCACCCATGCCGGCCTTTTGCGCGGTGCCGGCCACCGACTTTGTGCAGCCGGTCAATACGGACACCGCAGTGGCCACGACGGCCACACCGACCAGGATGCGATGACGCACGGTGGCACTCATTTCGAGTTCGCGATCGACTCGCGCGCCAGTTCTTTGGCGATATTGCACGCATCGGGGAACGGCTTCTGACTGAAGTTCACCGACCATTCGATGAAGTCGTCGGCGAACTGGATCCCGACCTCGCAAAGCGAGTCTCCCAACGCCGGATCATTTCCGACGGCAACGAAGCCGCCATGGCCGTTGATGTTGATGTCCTCCACGCTCGACCGCGACAACTCCTCGGTCTTGCGTTCACGGCCGATCGGGCTGCCGCGATACCAGGAGAAGGAGAAATGCGGGCCGAGAATGCCGCCGCCCGCCAGCCACTGGCAGCCCACGGAATTCTTGGCGGTGTTGACCAGCCCAGTCACCTGCGTCAACTTCGTCACCGTCTCGTCGCTGACGCCGCCGCACTGCGGGAAGAAGGGACCGTGATGCCCCTGCCCGGCCGCCGGCGCGGACGACTCGGTCGACTGGGATTGGTCAGAGCCGGAATGGGAGCACCCGGCCACCACCGGAACCAAGGTCGCCGCCGCCAGGGCCAGCACCGCCACGTTACGCCACACGGCTACGCGCACCTACTGCTGATCACACGATGCACTGTAGCGGCAGCACCTTGGCACAACCATTGCACACGCGGTGACCTGTACTTTCTTATCCACCAGCGGGCCTCGTCGCAGCGGGAACTGTCCGGCGATCGTCACGACTCGACGGCTGGCGGTATGCAACAGTTACCGAATGCTCCTGGCACTGCTGCGCCAGCACGTCCGGCCGTATCGACGGCTGGTGGCGACGGTGATGACGCTGCAGTTGGTGAGCACCCTGGCTTCGCTGTACCTGCCGACGGTCAATGCCACGATCATCGACGACGGCATCGCCAAGGGAGACACCGCCACGATCGTCCGGCTCGGCGGGGTGATGTTCGCGGTCACCGCGCTGCAGGTGGTCTGCTCGGTCGGCGCGGTCTACTTCGGCTCCCGCACCGGGATGGGGTTCGGCCGCGATCTCCGCTCGGCGATGTTCCATCAAGTCACCACGTTCTCCGAGCATGAGACCGCCCGGTTTGGCGCGCCGTCACTGCTGGTCCGCACCACAAATGACGTCCGCCAGATCCAATTCCTGGTGCAGATGACCTGCACGGTGCTGGTCACCGCTCCGATCATGTGTGTCGGCGGAATCTTCATGGCCATCCACCAGGACGCCGGACTGTCCTGGCTGCTGGTGATCAGCGTGCCGGTGTTGGTCGTGGCCAATTACTGGATCCTCGGGCATACGCTGCCGATCTTCCGCAGCATGCAGCGGTTGATCGACAACATCAACCGCGTAATGCGCGAGCAGTTGTCCGGTGTGCGGGTGATCCGGGCGTTCGCCCGCGAACCCTTCGAGCGCCAACGGTTCGCCGAGGCCAACGTCGCGCTGTCGAACACCGCGCTGAGCGCGGGCAATTGGCAGGCGTTGATGCTGCCGGTAACCACCTTGACCATCAACTTGTCCAGCGTCGCGCTGATCTGGTTCGGCGGCTTGCGCATCGACAGCGGTCGGATGCAAGTCGGATCCCTGATCGCGTTTCTCGTTTACTTCACGCAGATTCTGATGGCGGTGTTGATGGCAACGATGACCTTGATGGTGTTGCCGCGGGCCTCGGTGTGCGCGGAACGGATCAACGAGGTGTTGTCGCTGACTCCGGCCGTCAGGAGTCCGGAGAATCCGGTGCGTCCGACCAAAGATCTGCGAGGCGTGGTCCGGCTCGACGGCGCGACATTCCGCTATCCCGGCGCAGATCGCGCTGTGCTGCAGGATGTTTCGCTGACGGCACTGCCGGGCACCACCACCGCTATCGTCGGCAGCACCGGGTCGGGGAAGTCCACGTTGCTGTCGCTGATTTGCCGGCTGTACGACGTGACATCCGGAGCCGTCCTGGTCGACGGCGTCGACGTGCGTAACCAGGACGTCGAAGAGCTGTGGTCGGGCATCGGGTTGGTGCCTCAGCGCGGCTACCTGTTCGCCGGGACTGTCGCCGACAACCTGCGTATCGGCGCGGCCCCCGGACAGGTAGTAACCGAGGAAGAGATGTGGGACGCGCTGCGGGTGGCGGCTGCCGACGAATTCGTGCGGGAACACGATGACGGGCTGCAGATGCGGGTGGCCCAGGGCGGCATCAATTTCTCCGGCGGACAGCGCCAGCGGCTGGCGATCGCGCGGGCGGTGATCCGCCGCCCGGCGATCTACTTGTTCGACGACTCGTTTTCCGCGCTCGACGTGCACACCGATGCACGGGTCCGCGCTTCGCTGGCTGAGATCGCCGCCGACGCGACCGTGATCGTTGTCGCGCAACGAATCTCGACCGTCATCGAAGCCGACCGGGTGATTGTCGTCGACGACGGGCGCGTGGTCGGTGCAGGCACGCACGAATCGCTGCTGGCGGAGTGTCCCACCTATCAGGAGTTCGCCGAATCGCAGTCGATGGACTCTCACGTGGGAGGGCAGCGGTGACCGCGACGACGGGCACGATGCCACGCGCGCCCGAGTACCCAAGTCAGCGGTCCCGCGACTTCAGGGGGTCTGCCGTTCGGCTGGTGAAGCGCTTGGCGCCGCAACGGCGAACGGCTGTCGCGGTGATGGTCTTGGGCATCGCCGGAACGGCAATCGGCGTCGTCGTTCCGCGGATCCTCGGCCATGCCACCGATCTGCTGTTCAGTGGCGTGATGGGCCGGCAGCTGCCCGCCGGCATCACCAAGGATCAGGCCATTGCGGCCGCGCGGGCCCGCGGCAACAACACCTTTGCCGACCTGCTGTCCGGGATGAATGTGGTCCCAGGCCGAGGTGTTGACTTCGGGGCGGTTGCCCGAACTTTGGCCTTGGCGCTGATGATGTATCTGGTTGCAGCGCTGCTGGTTTGGGCGCAGGCACGGCTGCTGAACGTCACGGTGCGGCGCACACTGCAGGCGCTGCGCGCCGACGTCGAGGAGAAGCTACACCGGCTGCCGCTGGCCTACTTCGATTCCCGGCAGCGGGGCGAGGTGCTCAGCCGAGTCACCAACGACATCGACAACCTCCAGACGTCGCTGGCGATGACGATCACCCAACTGCTGTCAGCGGTCCTGACGGTGGTGACGGTGTTGGCGATGATGCTGACCATCTCGCCGCTGCTGACCGGGATCACCTTGCTGACGGTGCCGCTGGCGCTGGTGGCGACGCGGGCGATTACTCAACGCTCACAGCGACTGTTCGTCGCCCAGTGGACCAACACCGGCCGGCTCAACGCTCACATCGAGGAAACCTACAGCGGTTTCACCGTGGTCAGAACGTTCGGACAGCTCGCTGCGGCCGAAGACGAGTTCCGTCGCCTCAACGACGATGTGTACCAAGCCAGTTTCGGCGCGCAGTTCATCTCCGGTCTGGTGTCGCCGGCGACGGCGTTCATCGGCAACCTCAGCTACGCCGCGGTGGCGGTGGTGGGTGGAGTGCAGGTGGCGACCGGACAGATCACCGTGGGCAGCATCCAGGCGTTCATCCAGTACGTCCGCCAGTTCAACGCACCGATGAACCAGGTGGCATCGATGTACAACACCTTGCAGTCCGGGGTGGCCAGTGCCGAGCGGGTTTTCGACGTGCTCGACGAACCTGAAGAATCGCCGGACCGCGAACCACTCCTGCCCTCACCCAACGGTGAGGGGCCGACGGGGCGGGTGGAATTCGACCATGTGAGCTTCGGCTATCGCCCCGGCACCCCGGTGATCGACGATGTCTCCTTCACTGCCGAACCGGGCAGCACGGTGGCGATCGTCGGACCGACCGGCGTGGGCAAGACCACGCTGGTGAACCTGCTGATGCGCTTCTACGACGTCGACTCCGGCCGGATCCTGATCGACGGCGTCGACATCGCGACGATCAGCCGGCACTCGCTGCGATCCCGCATCGGCATGGTGCTGCAAGACACGTGGCTCTTCGGCGGGACGATCGCGGAGAACATCGCCTACGGACGACCCGACGCCAGCGACGACGACGTGATCGCAGCCGCGAAGGCCGCTTACGTCGACCGGTTCGTGCACACGCTGCCGGACGGATACCAGACACGGGTGAACGACGCCGGTAGCAACATCAGCGCCGGGGAAAGGCAGTTGATCACCATCGCACGAGCATTTCTTGCCCGGCCGCAGCTGTTGATCCTCGACGAGGCGACCAGCTCGGTGGATACCCGTACCGAGTTGCTGATAGCGAAGGCAACCCACGAGCTTCGTCGTGATAGGACGAGTTTCCTTGTCGCGCATCGTCTTTCGACGATCCGGGACGCCGATGTCATCCTGGTGATGGAGGCGGGCAAGATCGTCGAGCAGGGCAACAACAGCCAGCTGCTGGCTCGGCGAGGCGCCTATTGGGAGATGGCCCGGTTTTAGGCCGCTGTTGCTGCGCTGCCGACACCGGCCAGCGGATGAAGCCATCAAGAATTCATCGATGCCTGCAGCGGTCATCTGACCGGGCCCGCCTGGCATCGCATTCATGGCTGGTTCGGTGCGCGGTTGTGGGTGGATGCTGCGGTTTCCGTGCGGCGAGTTTGCCGAGGACTTACCGTCATGGGTGACACGGTCAGGTGTTGCAGGCGACGG
>Ga0209040_10000244_pt1 | contig 39417 bp, 34 predicted proteins | sample BogFormECP12_OM3_FD_188240 | JGI IMG/M metagenome (GOLD analysis project Ga0209040, IMG submission 188240) | Bog forest soil microbial communities from Calvert Island, British Columbia, Canada - ECP12_OM3 (SPAdes) (version 2) | ecosystem: Environmental > Aquatic > Freshwater > Wetlands > Bog ... | reverse complement strand
CATCTTGCCCGGCACCATCCAGTTGGCCAGGTCGCCGTTCTCGGCAACCTCCAGGCCGCCCAGGATGGACAGGTCGATGTGGCCGCCGCGGATCATCGCGAAGGAGTCGGCGCTGCTGAAAAAGCTTGACCCGGGAAGGCTGGTGACGGTCTGTTTGCCGGCATTGACGAGATCGGGGTCGACACCGTCTTCGGTCGGGTAGGAACCGATGCCCAGCAGGCCGTTCTCCGACTGCAGCGTCACGTTGATGTTGTCCGGGATGAAGTTTGCCACCAACGTCGGAATGCCGATGCCCAGGTTTACGTAGTAGCCGTCCCGCAATTCCTGGGCGGCACGCTGGGCCATCAGCTCGCGAATCGGGCTGTCGTGCTTTATTGCGGCCGCGCCGCTGGTGGTGCGGAATTCGATGCGCTTCTCGTAGTCGCGGCCCTCGATGATGCGGTCCACATAGACGCCCGGAGTATGGATCAGGTCGGGGTCGAGGGCGCCGACCTCGACCAGTTCTTCCACCTCGGCCACGGTTACCGCGCCACAGGTGGCGATCATCGGGTTGAAGTTGCGCGCTGTCTTCCGGTAGATGAGGTTGCCCGACGTGTCCCCCTTCCACGCCTTGACGATCGCCAGGTCGGCGCGAATGCCTTCTTCCAGAACGTATTCGGTGCCGTCGAAGACCCGGGTGTCTTTGCCTTCGGCAAGGTTAGTGCCGTAGGCAGTGCGGGTGTAGAAGCCGGGAATGCCTGCGCCGCCGGCGCGCAACTTCTCCGCGAGGGTGCCCTGCGGCGTCAGGACAAGGTCCAGCTCTCCGGCCAGCACCTGGCGCTCGAATTCCTTGTTCTCCCCGACGTAGGACGCGATGACCTTTTTCACCTGCCGCGCCTTGAGCAGCAGGCCCATGCCGAAATCGTCTACGCCGGCATTGTTTCCGACGATGGTGAGGTCCTTGACGCCGCTGTCCACGAGGGCCTGGATCAGATTCTCCGGGATCCCGCAGAGGCCGAACCCGCCGGCAGCGATGGTCATACCGTCTCTCAGCAGGCCGTGCAGCGCCGACTCGGCGTCGGGGTGGACTTTACTCATCGGTGGTCCTCTCGCTGTTGGTCACTGCATGCGCGGCCTCCATCAGCATCCAACCCGATAGTTGCACTGACAGATCGCGTTCGGCTATCTCCGACTCGGTGACCGCCCCCTCGACGAACTCGGCCTGCTGGCCGCCGGCGGTGGGCAGCTCGGCGGGGCGATCCCAGAACGGCCCGAACAGCGGCAGCCCTTGCACCGACTGCCGGTTGTTCCACGCCGATTGCGCCGAGGCCAGCACGATTTCGCGGGCGGTTTCGCGGGCCGCGGCGTCCGCGGCGGACTCCCCCGGCAACGTAGTGGCGACCAAAGCCAGGTAGCGAGCGGTGATTCCGGCGAACAGCCCGCCGTCACCACCGCCGGCGCCGCGCAACACCCCGGCCGGCGCCATGTGCTCGTCAACGGCGGCGACCAGGCGATGCACCCGTGGCGCGTGCCGCCCGTCCTGGGTGCGTGCGGCCAGCTCGGTCTCCAGGCCCAGCACCACGCCCTGGCAGTAGGTGTACTGCGCGCGGACGAGTGACCCGGCCTTGATGCCGTCGAACACCAGGTGCGTGTCGGGGTCGATCAGCGTGTCGTCGATCCAGTCGGCCATCTGCTGGGCCCGTCGCAGCCGGTCGCCGTAGCGCGCCAGGAAGATCCCAGCCGGGCCGTTGGCCGGGGCGTTGAAGAATTGGTCCTGCTTGCGCCACGGGATGCCGCCGCCGTCCTCGGGTACCCACGCTTTGACGAATTGGTCGTTCAACTTGTGCAGCGCGCGTTTGCGCTCCACGCCGGCGATCCGGGCAGCCCGCTCCAGCGACAGCGCCAGCCAGGCCATGTCGTCGTAGTAGCTGTTGACCCAGGATCCGTTGTTGCGCAGCCGGTGCGAGCGGATCTGCCTGGCGATCTTGATGCGCCGCTCCGGCTGCGGGTCGCGCAGCTCCGCGTCGACCAGGCAGTCGAGCAGATGCGCCTGCCACCAGTAATGCCAGCCGCCGAACCATCGGTCCCGCCGGGTCGGCGGCCAGGCCACCACGCCGAGCTGGGTGCCCGGCAGCGCCCAGAGTCGTCTCAGATGGCGGCCGCTGACGGCGGCTTCCGCACTGACCGCCCGGTTGACCCATACCTGATCCATGTCTGCAGATCCTGCCCTACTCGCCCTACCAGGCCCTCGCGATGTCTCCGTGTTGGCTGATCCAGGCATGCATGGCGATCCCCGCCGCGACCGCGACGTTGATGCTGCGCGTCGACCCGAACTGGGCGATCGAGACGGTCAGCGAAGCACCCGCGCGGGCGTCGTCGCTGATGCCGGGGCCTTCCTGGCCGAACAGCAGCAGGCAGTTCCGCGGCAGCGTGGTCTGTTCGAGCCGCGCCGCGCCCGGCACGATGTCGACGGCGACCACCGCCAGGCCCGCTCCCGCCGCAAAGCCCAGCAAGTCGGCGACGCTGTCGTGATGGCACAGCCGTTGGTAGCGGTCGGTGACCATGGCGCCGCGGCGGTTCCAACGGCGCCGCCCGACGATGTGGACGGTGTCCACGGCGAACGCGTTGGCGGTGCGCACCACCCCACCGATGTTGGCGTCATGGCCGAAGTTCTCGATCGCCACATGCAGCGGATGCCTGCGCTTGTCGATGTCGGCGACGATCGCCTCACGCGTCCAGTACCGGTAGGCGTCGACGACGTTGCGGGTGTCGCCGTCGCGCAGCAGCGCCGGGTCATAGCGCGGGTCGTCCGGAGGCGGCCCGACCCAGGGGCCGACTCCGCTTGCCGGAACACCCCATTCGGTGGGACCTGGCTCGGTCACTGCCTCGCGACGATGCGGGCCGGAACGGCCCGAGGAGGAGTGGGGCGAATCGGTCACTGCCTCGCGACGATGCGGGCCGGAACGGCCCGAGGAGGAGTGGGGCGAATCGGTCACTGCCTCGCGACGATGCGGGCCGGGACGCCCCGGGGTGGGGTCCCCGCGCAGCTGGGGAGAGCGGGGCACATCATTCATTGCGTGGTCCAGACTGCCGCGTGGGTTCCCACAACCGCAATGGTCGCGTACAGCAGCGCCTCGTTGATATCGCCCTGGGTGCACAGCGACGCGCTGACATGCACGGCGTCCAGCGACGCTTCGGGCAGGATCAGCACGGACGACCCGTAGGCCGAGCAGGCCGGGCTCAGCCCGAGGGGAGGCAGTGTCGGGGCGGCGAGCAACATCATCGGCCCGCCGCGAGCCGCGGAGTCGTCTCGGTATTTCGCGGCGATGGTGTCGGCGTCCAACCCGAGCAGCATGTAGCCGCTGCCGCTGAATGCGCTCGGGTCACCGAGCGAGGCCTGGGTCAGCTGGGTGCCGTCGGCTCGCCACGCGGCCACGCTGGTGGTCTTGACCACCAGGCCGGTGTCGTTCTCCTTCGTCGGCAAAAGCCCGACCGGGAACGCCGCCGGGTAGGCCGCTGCGGTGTCGGCGATCCGGTCGCGGGGCGAGTACAGGTACACCCCGCGCACCGCGCTGCGGTCCGACAACCGACCCAGGCACACCGTACCGGTCAGCCGTTTGCCCTCAGGTGCGGAAAGCGCTTGGATGACAGAACTTTTCAGGTTTCTCTCGTTCTCACAGCTGCCGATGCCGGTGGCCTCCATCGGGTGCGCCAGCGCCCCGTAGAGGCCGAACTGGACGTCGCGGGGATCGGCATGGGCTTTGGCGGGATCGGTCGGGGCCGCGTCGACGTCGACCAGCACGTAGTTGTCTTGCCAGCCCAGGTTGGACATCAACGTGTTCCAGCCCAGCACCGCCAACGATTCGCCGAGCCGGGCGGTCAGCGCGCCATAGACCCGGTCCTTGTGATGCGAACCCGAGCAGGCCGCGCAGCATGCCACCGCCAATGCCGCGACCATCGCGATGAGAGTCCGCACGGTGACTAACGCGCGACGGCCGGCTCAGCCACCGGCCAGCCCCAAATCCGCCAGTCCCAACACACTGCGGTACGGCAAGCCCTCGGCTTCGATGGCTTCGGCGGCGCCGGTGGCCCGGTCGACCACGGTCGCCACGCCCACCACCTGTCCGCCGGCGTCCAGCACGGCGCGCACCGCGGTCATCGCCGAGGCGCCGGTGGTACTGGTGTCCTCCACCACCAGGACCCGTCGGCCAGTGATGTCGGGTCCTTCGATAAGACGTTGCATGCCATGGGTTTTCACTGACTTCCGCACGACGAACGCATCGATAGGGCGACCGGGCGCATGCATGACGGCGGTGGCGACCGGATCGGCGCCCAGGGTCAGGCCGCCGACGGCCGCGTACTCCCAGTCGTCGGTCAGTTCGCGGATCAGCCGGCCGATCAGCGGCCCGGCCCGATGATGCAGGGTGGCGCGGCGCAGGTCCACGTAGTAGTCGGCTTCCTTGCCCGACGACAACGTGACGCGGCCGTGCACCACCGCCAGCCGGCGCACCAGGTCGGCTAACTCGTCGCGGTCGATGGTGCTCACGTCAGGTGCGGCCACGGCCCCGCCCGAAGGTTCTGGTGGCGACGCGCGCCAAGTTTCGCGGCACCATCCGTGACGCGGTGGTGATCGCCTTGTACTGCACGCCGGGGATGATGACCACTTTGCCCCGACCGATGTCGGCCAGGCTTTCCCGGACCACGTCGTCGACCTCGAGCCACATGAACGACGGCAGTGAGGCCATGTCGATGCCGGCACGTTCATGAAATTCGGTGTGCACGTAGCCCGGACACACCACATGTATGCCGACACCGGTGCCCCTCAGCCCGCCGGCCAGGCCTTCGGTGAACGACACCACCCACGCCTTGGACGCCGAATAGGTCGAGCCCCGCCCGGACAGCAGCCCGGCGACGCTGGCGATGTTGACGACGGTGCCAGCACCGGCGTCGATCATCGCCGGCAACGCGGCCCGGGTCAGCTGCATCACCGCGGTGACGTTGACGTCCAACTGCGACTGCAGCTTGGCGGGATCGGCGGTCCAGAACTCACCGGACGTGCCGAAGCCGGCATTGTTCACCAACACGTCGACACCGGCGGCCAACCGCTCCGCGACCTTGCCCCGGTCGGCCGACTCGGCCAGGTCGGCCGGCAGCACTTCGACGGCACGTCCGGCCTCGTCGTGCAATTCGGCTGCGAGCTGGTTGAGCCGCTCAGCGTCGCGGGATACCAGCACCAAGTCGTAGCCGTCGGCGGCGTAGCGACGCGCGAAACCCGCACCGATTCCCGACGTTGGACCGGTGATCAGAGCGACGGGACGCGGCATGACCGACAGCGTAGCGAAACCGCCAATGCCCCAGGCACAGGGAGGATACGAGGTAATCAGCGCTGGTAGTGGGTGGCCTGGTAGCCGTTGCGGCCAGACGGCGGACGCCGCACTGGTGCGCCGGGCTCGACTGCCGGTGCGCGGCGGGTTGGCTCCTGCCGCACCGGCGGCGACCCCGCGGCGCCGCGGGCCGCTGCCCCACCCTCACGGGACAGGGCTTCTGGGTGCCGCGGCGGCGACTCGCCGCGGCCGGCCGGGGCCAGCGGACGGCTGGGTGCGGCTTTACGGCGTTCGGCCGATTGCGGCGCCGAGGTCTGCTGTGGCACCGGCGGCAACACCCGCAGCAGGTCGTTGAATTGGCGCACCGTGCGCAAGCCCTCGTCCCACTGCGCGCGGGTACTGCCGATCGGCATGCTGACCAGCGTCCAGTTCTCCTCGTTCCACATGATCTCGGCACAGTCGGGCGCGGTGTGCGCGAAGGTGACCATGCGCCGATCGCAGGCCCGTCGTGCGGCGTCTAGATTCGTGGAGTACACCATCCGCGGTCCGATCGCGCCCAGCAGCCAAATGTCTTTCTCGCGAGGCTCTTTGAGACCTTTGAGCCGCACGTCGACGACGACGTTGGTGCCCACCTTGCGGTGCAGCGCGATCACGGTGGCGACTTCCTCGAGATCGAAGATGAACACCGCCTCGCCGCGGATCTGGCCCAGTACGACATTGCGCGCCGGGATATTGCTGCCCACGGTCGACATCACCCCGCGCTTCCAGCGCTTGAGGATTTCCGTGGATTCCTGCTCGTAGTCGAATCCGTGCGAACGTGCCCACGACTTGCGACGACGGCCCCGCCCGCGCCGACGATCGATGTCGACGTACAGCAACACCGCCGCACCGACAAAGCACAGCGCGGAGAGCGTAAACCAGAGTGGAACCATCGCCACGTAGCCTAGCTGCTGTTAGCCCCTAACCGAGAATGGCAGCAGGTCACAACCGAATTAAAGTTTGCTACCGCTTCGGCGTACCGGCGCGCGGGCTCATCCCAACACGAGGCTGTCGCCGTCGGCGCTGACATTCACCGGAACGGTGTCGCCGTCATGCACGTCGCCGGCCAACAACATCTTGGCGAGCTGGTCGCCGATGGCTTGCTGCACCAACCGGCGCAACGGACGCGCTCCGTAGACCGGGTCGAACCCGCGCTGCGATAGCCACTTCTTGGCCGGCAGCGACACCTCCAGCTGCAGCCGCCGCTGCGCCAGCCGCTTCTGCAGCTGAGTCAGCTGGATGTCGACGATCTGCACCAGCTCTTCGGGGTTGAGGCCGTCGAAGATCAGCACGTCGTCGAGCCGGTTGATGAATTCCGGTTTGAACGTCGAGCGCACCGCGGCCATCACCTGTTCCTCGCTGCCGCCCGACCCGAGGTTGGACGTCAGGATCAGGATGGTGTTGCGGAAGTCGACCGTTCGGCCCTGCCCATCGGTGAGCCGGCCCTCGTCGAGAACCTGCAGCAGCACGTCGAACACGTCTGGGTGGGCCTTTTCGACCTCGTCGAACAAAACGACGGTGTAGGGCCGCCGGCGCACCGCCTCGGTCAGCTGACCGCCCTGGTCGTAACCGATGTAGCCGGGCGGCGCACCGACCAGGCGGGCCACCGAGTGCTTCTCGCCGTACTCGCTCATATCGATGCGGACCATCGCCCGCTCATCGTCGAACAGGAAGTCGGCCAGCGCCTTGGCCAGCTCGGTCTTGCCGACGCCGGTGGGGCCGAGGAAAAGAAACGATCCGGTCGGCCGGTTGGGGTCGGCAACTCCGGCCCGGCTGCGGCGCACCGCGTCAGAAACCGCCTGCACGGCTTTCTTCTGGCCGACGACACGCTTGCCGAGCTCGTCTTCCATCCGCAGCAGCTTGGCCGTCTCGCCTTCCAGCAGCCGACCGGCCGGGATGCCCGTCCACGCCGACACCACGTCGGCGATGTCATCGGGACCGACCTCTTCCTTGAGCATCACGTTTTCGCGAGCCTCTGCCTGGGGCAGCGCGGCGTCGAGTTTCTTCTCCACCTCCGGGATGCGCCCGTACCGCAGCTCGGCGGCCTTGGCCAGGTCACCGTCGCGCTCGGCGCGCTCAGACTCCCCGCGCAACGTCTCCAGCTGCTCCTTGAGTTCGCGCACGACGTCGATGGCGTTCTTCTCGTTCTGCCACTTGGCGGTCAGCTCGGCGAGCTTTTCCTTCTGGTCGGCCAGCTCGGAGCGCAGCTTGTCCAGTCGCTCCTTGGACGCCGCGTCTTCTTCCTTGGCCAGCGCCATCTCTTCGATTTCGAGCCGGCGCACCAGGCGCTCGACCTCGTCGATCTCGACGGGCCGTGAGTCGATCTCCATCCGCAACCGGCTGGCCGACTCGTCCACCAGGTCGATGGCCTTGTCCGGCAGGAACCGGGCGGTGATGTAGCGGTCGGACAGCGAAGCCGCCGCAACCAGCGCGGAGTCGGTGATGCGCACACCGTGGTGCACCTCGTAGCGGTCTTTCAGACCACGGAGGATGCCGACGGTGTCGTCCACCGACGGCTCACCGACGAAGACCTGCTGGAAGCGACGTTCCAGCGCCGCGTCTTTTTCGATGTACTTGCGGTATTCGTCGAGCGTGGTGGCGCCGACCAGGCGCAGCTCGCCGCGGGCCAGCATCGGCTTGATCATGTTGCCGGCGTCCATCGCCGACTCGCCGGTCGCACCGGCCCCGACGATGGTGTGCAGTTCGTCGATGAAGGTGATGATCTGTCCGGCGGAGTTCTTGATGTCGTCGAGCACGGCCTTGAGGCGTTCCTCGAATTCGCCGCGGTACTTGGCACCGGCCACCATCGAACCCAGGTCCAGGCCGACGACGGTCTTGTCGCGCAAGCTCTCGGGCACGTCGCCGGCGACGATGCGCTGCGCCAGGCCCTCCACGATCGCGGTCTTGCCGACGCCCGGCTCGCCGATCAGCACCGGGTTGTTCTTGGTACGACGGGACAGCACCTGCACGACGCGGCGAATTTCGTTGTCCCGCCCGATAACCGGGTCGAGTTTGCCTTCACGGGCGCGGGCGGTCAGGTCGGTGGAGTACTTCTCCAGCGCCTGGTAGGTAGCCTCCGGGTCGGCGCTGGTGACGCGGGCGCTGCCGCGGACGTTGACGAACGCGTCCCGCAACGCCTGCGGCGAGGCACCGTGTCCGGTCAGCAGTTTGGCGACGTCGGAGTCGCCGGTGGCCAGCCCCACCATCAGGTGCTCGGTGGAGACGTATTCGTCATCCATCTCGGTGGCCAGTTGCTGCGCGGTGGTGATGGCAGCCAGCGACTCGCGGGACAGCTGAGGTTGCGAGCTGGCGCCGCTGATCTGCGGCAGCCGGTCGACGATGCGCTGGGCTTCAGCGCGGATGGTGGCGGGCTCGACGCCGACAGCCTCCAGCAACGGCGCGGCAATCCCGTCGTTCTGCGTCAGCAGCGCCAACAGCAGATGAGCGGGCCTGATCTCGGGGTTGCCGGCGGCTGTCGCCGCTTGCAGGGCCGATGTCAGGGCCGCCTGCGTCTTGGTTGTCGGGTTAAAAGAGTCCACGACACCTCCATTCTGGTCCACAAAGGGTTGTCAAAAATGCTTGTCGTGTTTTTCAACGCCGTCAAGGTTGAGTCTGTTCCGCTCAACTCTAGTGAATTTTGTCAGTCGCCGGCGAGCCCGTTGATGATCCGGTTCATCACGGCGCCGGCGTCCTGACGTGCCTGGTCATGATCCTCGGCGCGGGCGATGTAGAGGGTCGCTTCACGCATCGCGCCCAACAGGGTCAGCGCGGTCGCTTCGACCGGCTGGGGCGGAATGCGGCCGATCTCGACGGCGTGGTCGAGCAGATTGCGCACCAGGCCGATGTTGTAGCGGTCGCCGATCTCGGTCCACCGCGTCCACCCGAGGACGGCGGGTGCGTCCACCAACACGATGCGCTGGATCTCGCCATCGGCGCATGCGTCCAGCCAGAAGTCGGCGCCAAGCCGCATGAACTCGACCGGATCGGTTTGTTCGGTGGCCGCGATCGCGTCACCCATCCGCTCGGCCACTTCGCCCTCGACCTGCTCGAAGACCGCCGCGAAGAGTTCCGTCTTGTCGGCGAAATGGTGATACAGGGCGCCGCGGGTGACGCCGGCTGTGCGGACGATTGTTTCCAGTGAGACGTCCGCATAGCCATGGACGGCGAATAGCGGCCGGGCCGCGGCGATCAGCGCTTCGCGTGTTTCCGCTGAGCGCTCGGCCTGGGTACGGCGACTATCGACCATTCGGCCCCTTGCCTCACATACATACGGTATGTATCTTCATACATATCGTATGTATGTGACTGTAATTGTTCACCTTCGCTGAGGAGTACGTGATGCCTATCATCGACCTTCCGCAGGGGCAGATGCGCTATCGGCTCGCGGGACCGAGCACCAGCACGGCGCCGCCGGTAGTGTTCGTGCACGGCCTGTTGACCAACAGCGAGCTATGGACCGGCGGGGCCGATAATTTGGCGGCACGCGGTGTGCGTTCATATGCCCCAGATCTGCCGCTGGGATCGCACCCCATTGCGCTGCGGCCGGATGCCGACCTACACCCTCGTGCAGTCGCGAGCCTGATGTGCTCGTTCATGGAGGCGCTCGACCTCACTGATGTCACGCTCGTCGGCAACGACACCGGAACTGCGTTGTGCCAGTTCGTCATCGACACTGACGCCAGTCGGATCGGGCGACTGGTACTGACCAATGGCGACGCTTTCGATCAGCTCCCGCCGCCGGCATTGGCACCGGTTTTCCGGCTCGGGCGGCGATCTGCGGGCATCTACACGCTGATGTCGATCATGCGGCAAACCTGGATCCGACAACTTATCCAGCGCCAAAACGTCTCCAGCCCAATCGATCCTGCGCTCACCCGACGTTGGATCACACCAGCGCTGGCCGAGCGCGGCGTACGGCGCGACACCGCAAAGTTTTTGCGTGGCGTGAATCCCGCAGAGCTGTTTGACGTGTCCACCCGGCTGCGGCGATTCACTAAGCCCGTGCTGCTGCTGTGGGGCGGTGCCGACCGGTTCTTCCCGATCAGCCTCGCGCACCGACTTCAGAACGCCTTTCCCAGCGCCCGAGTCGTCGAAATCCCCTATGGACGCCTCTTTTTCCCGCTCGATGAGCCGCAGCGGGTGGCCGACGAAATCCAGACGCATTTCAGCTACGCAACAGACCAACACTCGTAAGGAACGCCCCATGACGAAAACCAGCCAACGCCGCAAAGTAGTCTTCGCGAGCGGAGATAGTCACTGCACAGCTTGGCATTACCCAGGCGACAACGGCGGGTGCGTGATCTTGGCCGCCGGACTAGGCGTGACCAAAGAACCCGGCACCGACCGCTTCGCCGAACGGTTTCATCGAGCCGGATACAGCGTGTTGGCGTTCGACTACCGCAACCTCGGTGAAAGCGGCGGCACGCCAAGGCAACTGGTACGCATTCCGAGCAACTCGCCGACTGGCGAGCGGCCATCGGCTTTGCGGCCACCCTGCCCGGTGTGCAAGCGGACAAGCTCGCAATCTGGGGGTTCTCGGCCTCCGGCGGGCACGTCTTCACCGTCGCGGCGCGCAATCCCCGGGTGGCCGCGGCGATCGCCCACGCGCCTCTGGCCGACGGACTACACGCCATGCGCAACGCGCTTCGCCACACCACCCCGTGGGCACTGACGCGCCTCAGCGCCCGTGCCGCCGCCGACACCCTGGGCGGCCTGCTCGGGCGCGCGCCGCTGCTGGTGCCACTGGCCGGACCACGCGGCACCGTCGCCTCCCTGACCACTCCCTACTCGCTCAACGGCGCCCACGCGCTGAACCCCGCCAACAAATACCCGCACTGGCAGCAAAGCGTCGCCGCCCGCTCCGCCATCCGGGTCGGCTTCTACCGACCCGCCCGGTTCGCCGCCCGGATCCGGTGCCCACTGTTGGTCCTCGCCTACGACCAGGACGGCGTCGCTCCACCCGCCCCCGCGACCCACGCCGCGCAGAGCGCCCCTCGCGGCCAGGTGACCCGTCTGCCCGGCGGGCACTACGCAGCATTCCTCGACGGCGAGGAACAGGCCGCCGATGTCCTGGTGTCGTTTCTCGACCGCGCGCTGGCGCCGGGCACTGACCGGTCAGCGGATGGGTACGCCGTCGGCGGCGAGCCAGGCGTCGTCGTTGCCCGCGATCTTGGCGGACGATGACCTTTGACCAAGCTGCGCACCACGATCAGGTCGGGAGCTTGGAGGGTTGGCACGCATCCATGACGGCGGTGATCGATTCCAGCCCCGGCCTGGCGGGTACCACCCTCACGATGGCGGTGTCCAGCCCTTCCGCGAGCTGGCGGAAGGCGGCCGCGGCACCGGATGCCGGCCCGAAGTAGCCCACCAACTTCACCAGCTCAACCGGGAACGCGTCGATCAACTCATCTTGGGAAGCGCCACGGTCGCGGCGCTCCTCCAGTTCGGTGAGCGCCTCGTCGAAGCCCATCCGCCCGAAATGGCCTCGGTAGCCGAGCGTTTTGTCCACGCCGGGCCAAGCCAGCGCGTAACCCATCAGCGCCTTGATGTAAGCGCGGCGCGCGGCGTCCTCGTCGTCGTCCACGCTGATCCGGATGTACTCGATCATGGCGAGCTCACTTGGGTCGCGCCCGGCCGCTCGCGCACCCTTGGCCACAATTTCGCGGCTGGCCGCCACCTGCTGCGGCGTGCACCAGTTGAGGGATGCGCCATCCGACGCCTCGCCGGCAAGAGTCAGCATCCTGGGGCCGAGGGCGCCCAGCACCACGGGCACCTTCGGTGGCGGCGACCCAAGAGTGAAGCCGCGCAACGTGATTGCCTCACCTTCGTGGTCCACGGTCTCGCCGGCCAGCAGGGCGCGCAGCGTGACGAGCCACTCGCGCATTGTGGCGACCGGCCGCAGATCCTTTTTCAGGCCGACCGCCTGCCGGAACGCGGGAAGGTGCAGGAGCCCCGAACCGATGCCGAGAACGAACTTGCCGCCGCTGATCTCGCCGACCGTCGCCGCACCCGATGCCAGCGCCGGAACAGACCAGTAGCCGACCGGGATGACCGACACGCCTGTTCCAATACCGCCCGGCACCACGTCCGCGCTGGCGACCGACCATTGGGCACAGATCTGCATTGGGTCGCGGTCAATGCTGGCGTTGGTCCACGCGCTCCGATAGCCGAGGCGCGCAGCGTGCCTGCCAAGCTGTCGGTACTGATCCCAAGACAACCCAAGGCTCCGATCGAGCCCGACTCCAACCTGCACGCCACGCCATCCTTTCTGGACACTCAATACCCCCGTTTTACGACAACACCGCCGAAGCCCGACCGCATCCTCGCCAACCGAACATGACTGCGGCCACCGATTCGAACGTATGATCGATTGGTGGGCGACCTCGCGTCGATCGGATACAACGGGCAGCCGGTCCGCAACCCGTTTCGGCTGGTGCGACCGCCGATCACCGTGCTGGTTGACCTGACGGTGCTCTTCCCGCGGGAGCCGCACCGCTCGGGGCGCTACCACCCGAACGGCTTGCAGCTGCACAAGGTCGTCGAGGGCCGGCTGACCTGCTGGGGCATTTGCGAGCAGGGTGATTGGTGGGGGCTGGTGACCTACCCGATCGTCTACGGGTCCAAGCGCAAAACCGTCACACACTGGGTACCGGCCTGGACGCTGCGCCGCAACGATGCGGGCGAGAAACGAGCCCGCTGAGGCGCGGCGCAATCCGACGCTGCGCCGCAAACGCTAGCTGAACGGTCGGCTCTCACGCAGCGTTCGTCACCTAGCAATGCGAAGATGCAGCCCGTGACAGGAAGTTGGGGTTCCGTACTGGCCACGCTGATTCCGCTCGCGCTGGTCATCGCGCTCTCACCGTTGTCGATCATCCCGGCGGTGCTGGTGCTACACGCGGCGCGCCCGAGGCCGACCGGCCTCGCCTTCCTCGGCGGCTGGCTGTTGGGACTGGCCGCGCTGACCGCGATCTTCGTCGTGTCCTCCGGCGCGCTCGGCGCGCTGCGCGAGTCGCCGCCCGCCTGGGCGTCCTGGCTGCGCGTCGTCCTCGGATTGGCGCTCATCGGGTACGGGATCTACGAGTGGCTGACCCGGCAACGCCACACCGAGTCGCCAAAGTGGATGCGGTCTTTCGCAACCCTCACGCCAGGGCGCGCGGGAATAACAGGGCTGGTGCTGGCGGTGATCAGGCTCGAGGTGCTGATCATGTGCGCGTTGGCCGGTTTGGCGATCGGCGGCAGCGGGCTGGGCATGGCGGCCAACTGGCTGGCTGCCGCGGTCTTCGTCGCCGTCGCCGCATTCACCGTCGCCATCCCGGTCCTGGCCTACGCGGGCGCAGGTGACCGCCTCGACGATCCGATGGCCCGGCTCAAGGACTGGATGGAGCGGAACAATGCCGCGTTGCTCGCGGCGATCCTGCTGGTGATCGGTTTGATGGTGCTCCACAACGGCGTTAAAGCGCTGTAACGAGGGCCGCTCAACCCCGCATAAAATCGTCGGGCGTGAGCCTCAACGACCGGGATGCACTGGCGGTATTGCATGCTGCCATCGACCCGGACGACGAAAACGGGCTCATCGGCCGGTTTTACACGCGCTGGTTTTCTCTCGACGTTTCGCCACGCGACCTGTTCCCGCCGGACATGGGCGGCCAGCGGGCCGCCTTTGCCCATGCGCTGAACTGGGTGTACGGCGAGCTGGTCGCCCAGCGTGCTGAGGAGCCGGTGGCGTTTTTGGCGCAGCTGGGACGCGACCATCGCAAATTCGGTGTGCTGCCTGAGCACTACGAGACGTTAGGGCAGGCGCTGCACGCGACCCTGCGGGACGAGCTGGCCGAGGCGTGGACCGACGCCGTCGACGCGGCCGCCCGGCAGTCGCTGAACCTGATCACCGGGGTGATGCGTGGCGCGGCGGAGGCCGAGGAGGGGCCGGCCTGGTGGGACGGCACGGTGATCGAACACCTGCGGATATCCCGCGACCTGGCCGTGATTCGGCTGCAGCTGGACCGCCCGATGCCCTACCACGCCGGCCAGTACGTCAACGTCGCGGTGCCGCAGTGCCCGCGGCGGTGGAGATATCTCACGCCCGCCATCCCGCCGGATGACAGCGGCGCCATCGAGTTCCATGTCCGGGCGGTCTCTGGCGGCATGGTCAGCAACGCCATCGTCCACGAGACCCAGCCCGGCGACCGGTGGCGGCTGTCCAACCCACACGGCGGCTTGCAGGTCGACCGCGATGGTGGCGACGTGCTGATGGTGGCGGGCAGCACCGGGCTGGCGCCGCTGCGCTCGATCGTCATGGACCTCACCCGCTGGGGTGTGAACCCGCGTGTGCACATGTTCTTCGGCGGCCGCTACCCCTGCGAGCTCTACGATCTGCCCACTTTGTGGCAGATCGCCGCGCACAATCCCTGGCTGTCGGTGTCGCCGGTCTCCGAGCACAACCGCAACCCGGCCTGGGCCGCCGACTATCCCGATGTGACGCCGCCGCGAGGGCTGCATCTGCGCCAGACCGGCAAGCTGATGGACGTCGTCACCAAATTCGGCAACTGGGGGGACCGGCAGATCCTGATCTGCGGCGGACCGGAGATGGTGCGCGCCACCAAGGCCGCGCTGATCGCCAAAGGGGCGCCGCCGGACCGGATTCAGCACGATCCGCTTTACAGCTAACCTTGGCTAGTCTTATCAGGTGCACCCTGTCACTTTGCGCGACTCGTCGTCGAATCTCGAGGCCCAGTTCGTCCCGGACGCCGGCATGATCGGCGTTTCATTGACCGACTCGGGCGTCGAACTGCTCGGCCAACGCCGCGGTCTGGACGCCTACATGACCAACGGCAAAACAATGGGTATCCCGATCCTGTACCCGTGGGCAAATCGGCTGGGCGCCAACACTTACACGGCAGAGGACACGACGGTCACGCTGACTCCTGGCCAGCACGGAGTGCGAGCCGATCCCAACGGACTGCCGATCCACGGGGTGCTGGCCGCCTATCCGCGCTGGCGGGTAACGGCTGAGTCTGCGGACGAGCTCACCGTCGAGCTGGACTTCGGCGCCGATCCAGAGTTACTGGCCAGCTTTCCATTTCCGCATCTGCTGGCGGTGACGGTGCGGCTCGCCGCCCGAGCCTTGACGGTGCGCACCGAGGTGACCCCCACCGGGGACGACGCAGTTCCGCTGTGCTTCGGCTTCCACCCGTATCTTCAGCTGCCCGGTTTGTCGCGGGAGGCGTGGATCATCGAAGCCCCGCCACTCCGCCAGCTGCGCCTCGACGGGCGGGGACTGCCCACCGGCGAGGCGAGACGACAACCGGCCATGACTGAACCATTGGGCGACAAGGCTTTTGACGACGGGTATGACGAGGTTGCCGATGGCGCCGTGTTCGCGGTGTCCGGTGGTGGCCGCCGTATCGAGGTTCACTTCGACGAGGGCTATCCGGCGGCGCAGATCTTCGCACCGCCGGGCGAGGATGTGGTGTGCTTCGAGCCGATGACGGCGCCCACCGATGCGCTGCGCCGTGGCGGCTACCGATCAGCGCGCCCCGGCGGCTCGGCGGTCGCCGTGTTCTCGATTCGCGTTGCCTGACCTGCGGCCTGCCGGAGCAACTGAGGCTATTAGGCATGCGCTGAAAATGGCGCGGCCGACAGGTACCCTTAGCCAATCTAGGGCAGGAGGAGTAGGTGAGCCCTGGCGAGAGCGGTGTATCGATCGACGAATTGCTGGACCGCGCGGTGCGGGCCATCAACGAAGGGGACCACGCCACCGCCACCACCTTGGCCAGCCGGGTTCTTTCAGTCGACCACAACAACCCGGAAGCCGAAGACCTACTCACAGCGCCGGCTCGCTACGGTGAAATACGCCGACTGACAATCATGTTCGCCGACCTGGTCGACTCGACAGCGTTGTCCACCCGTTTAGAACCGGAGACGTATCGCACGTTGGTCGGCCACTATCGGGATGAGGTGCGCCGGGTCGTCGATCGATATGAAGGCCACGTCAGCTCCATCAAGGGCGACGGACTGCTAGTGGTGTTCGGTCACCCTAACGCGCACGAGAACGACGTGCGACGCGCCGTAGCAGCGGGGCTGGACATCACCCGCGCAGTGGCGCAGCTCAGCGAGCAGGCCGAACGCAAGTTCGCCGTGGCCATCAACGTGCGGGTCGGCATCCATCGTGGCCTGGTCTACCTCGACACCGACCAGGACGACGTGTACGGATTTGCGGCCAACCTGACCGCCCGGCTTTGCGGTGTGGCCGAGCCGGGCACGGTGGCGGTGTCGGATTCGGTCGCACCGTTGGTGCGTGACTCGTTCGAACTCGATGTACGTCCCCCGGTCCCGGTGAAGGGTGTCGAAGGATTGGTCAGCCACCACCGGGTGCTCGGCGAGCGGCCAGAAGCACCGCCGCTGCGGTCGCCACCCCTGATCGGGCGTGACCGAGAGCGCAGCTGGCTGCAGCAGAGCTGGCACCGGGCGCGTGACGGCGTGCTGACTAGCCCGGGCATCGTATTTCGCGGTGAGCCGGGAATCGGTAAGACCCGGCTCGCGACCGAGGCGGCCGAATTAGTCCGGAGTTCAGGCGCGCCCGTCATCGAGCTGTTTGGCTCGCCGCTGCATACCGACACCGGCCTGCATCCGGTGCGCAGGCTCGTGGAGCGCCGATGCGGTATCACCCGGCTCACCGACGGCCCGGAGCGTCTGCGCTTACTTCAAGCCGAACTAGGTGCCTGCGAACTGGATCCCGCGAGCGCGGTGCCTTTGCTCGCGCCGGTACTTGGCGTCGGTCCTGAACACGGCTATCACCCGGCTGCTGTCGAAGGCCGAACCCTTTATGAGTTGATCGGCGCGACGGTTCAGCAATATGTCCTGGCCCGCATCGGTGATCAAGCCGGATTAGTGGTCGCCGAGGACGTGCACTGGTTCGACCCGTCCACCATAGAGCTGCTCAACTCGTTGCTGGGAGCCGCGGACGGACGGCTGCTGGTGGTCTTGACCGGACGCGAAGGCGATTGGCTGCGAACCGATTGGCCGGTAACGCTTTTCGACCTTGCGCCGCTGACCGACGAGCAGTCCGATGCGCTGATCAGTGAGTTGCACCCGTCGGTGACCGACGCCCAGCGGGCCGCGATACGCAGCCGATGTGACGGGGTGCCGTTCTATATCGAGCACGTCGTCGCCGAACTTGATGCCGCCGGAGCCGAGTCTCGGGTACCCGAGCCGCTGTATGAGCCGCTGTTCGCCAGGCTGCATCACCCCCACGCCGATGTTGTGCCGGTGGTGGAGGCGGCCGCCGTCATCGGGCGCGCCGGTGATCTCCCGTTGCTGCGCTCGGTGGTCGGACGCGACGCCAAAGACGTCGACGGCGTCGTCACCGAACTCGTGCGGGCGCGTGTGCTCGAACGACGCAGGACCCACAGCTGGCGATTTCGCCATGAGCTGCTCCGGGAGGTGGCGGTCGAGCTGGCTCCGCCATCGCTTCGCCGTGATCTGCATGCCCGCGCTGCCCACGCGCTGGTCGACGCGGCGGCCGCCGCCGAGCCGGACTGGCGTGTGGTCGCGACCCACTTCGAGCAGGCACGGCAATACGACGAAGCCGTTGAGGCCTACCAGAAGGCCTCGGTGAACGCCCGACGGCGCGGCGCTCTCCAGGAAGCGCTGGCTTGCCTCACGACGGCACTCAGCCAGCTCACCCGCTGCACCGCGGGCTCGGCACGAGACCGCAGGGAGATCGCCATTCGGCTGGAGCGTGGTTTCTTGGCGGGCACCACGCAAGGCAGCCAGAGCGGTGCGGGACCCGCCGACTTCCAACGGTGCCTGGCCTTGGCGAGCACCGGCAACTACCAAGATGAGTTGTTCAGCACGCTCACCGCGCTGATCAGCTACTACGTGCCGCGGGCCGAACTGCGTCGGGCCCATGAGCTGCTCGACTCGCTGTCCGCCCGGATCACCAGGGACCGGCCCTGGAGTTATCCGGCCATAGCGTCATCGTTGGGTTCCGTCACCTGGCTGGAAGGCGACTTCACCGCCGCCCGCGGACACTTGCTGCGGGCGCTGGCCGATCGTTCCGCCGCCGATCCGCGCGTGCTGGAAACCGCCTGGTGGGTGGCCGTCGACCCGATCTCGGCGGCAAACAACTTCCTGGCACTGACACATATGGTCTGCGGGGACCTCGACCGGGCCAAGGCGGAGTTGGCCGACTCGGTCCGGCGATGCGAGGGTCTGGGATTCCCGCTGAATGCCCACAACAGGGCACACACCTACTTCATGGAAATCTGGGTTTGCCTAGAGGCCGGCCAAATTGAGGAAGCATCCACCCTGGTTGCCCTCCTTCGCCAGCTGAGCGAGCAGTCGGGGCTCGACTTGTGGCAGTGGGTTGGCAGAACCGAACACGGCACGGTCAAAGCGCTGGCCGCGCTGGCCGCTGGTGCCGACGCCGCCACGCTGGCGGCCCGGGCCGAAAACCTAACGCTACGGGTGGACGGGTCGCGCTTCATCCACCTGAATAGCTACCTCACTTTTCACGACGCGATTATCGGCCGCCTGCTGATTGCCGCGGGCCAGCCGGAGAAGGCGCGTGAGCGATTGGAGATGGCGCTGCGGCACGCGGAAGAGACGGGGATGCGCTTCCACGACGCCGAGCTGATGCGTGTGCGCGCTCATACGTTCACCGAGCCCGATGCGCGCCGCGCGGCCCTGGCCGCCGCGCTCGAGTTAGCACGCCACCAGGGCGCGACTCTGTTCGAATTGCGTTGCCTGCTGGATTCTTTCGACCTGCTCGGTGACGGGGATCGGTCCGAGCTGGCCGGCCTTATCAGCCGCTTTCCTGGCGACACTCGTTGGGCGGAATTCGCACGGGCGCAAGAAATTCTCTCGTGACCTACGGTCGCGACTAGATCAGCGGTGAGCCTTCGCAACCTTCTCGGGGCGCTTCGAGATTCCTTCCAGCGCATCAAGGTTGCTACGAATGTTGTCGCTCTCATGCTTGGCGACGGCGCGAACGAGCGGCGGGAACGGTGACCACCGCCCGGACGGTTGCAGATACCAGGAACTCAGCGCCGCGGTCCAGGCCTCCTGATGCACTGTCTTCTCCTTCGCGTTCCGCGGATGCATCGCCATGTAGAAGGCGAAAAGCCAAGCGCCTTCACGCATTTTCGTCAGCCACTGCTGAAAGACACGGACCTCGTCCGGTAGCAGCAAGCGGACCCAGCGGAGCTCGGGGGAAAGCCGCTGGACCTCCTTGTTAATGCCCGGAATCTGCCTGCAGAGCAGCTCGTTGACGCGGTCGTAATCTTCTCTCAGTGAGTCCGGCCAATTACCCGCGACCGTCAAGAGGGCGAGACCCAGGTCGAAACTAATGTGTGCATTCAGTCCGGCCAGCATGTACTGCACAATGATCGCTTGATGGTCCGGGTCGCCGACGAATGCGACCTCCCAGGGAAGCGTCAGACCCTCGAACTCGTCCGGGTAGAAGTAGGCGTTCAACGCGTTGAAGTAGCGCTTGGCAAAGGCTACGTCGAGCCGCTCTATACGGGGCCCGTCGGCGAACGTTCCGTCGTTGATGGCGTCTCGAATGGCGCGAGTGATCCGCCGGTATAGGACAGCGAAGTAACCGATGGCGTTCTGTGCTTCTTTGGCCCAGTCGATGATCTGATCGATATTGCGCAAAACATCGTCGATGGTTTCGGGTTCTTCGAGGCGTTCCAGTGGGAGTGGCGGGCTAGGAGTCACAGCAGTAGACATCTCTGAGGAACCTCCGGTTCAATCGATCCACGCGCTGTCCAACCCGGGCTCGGATCGGGGCGGCGGCGATCATCGTCAGTGGGGTAATGGTAGGGAAATCGCCGCTCAGTGAAAGGATTTTGGCCCGCCGAACGATCGTCGCCAGGGCGAGGGTCGCCTCGAGCATCGCGATATGATCGCCGATGCATGCTCGCGGGCCGCCACCGAACGGCAGATACTGCCAGCGGTCACGGCCTTTGGAATGCTCCGGACTGAACCGGTCGGGGTCGAAGCGCAGCGGATCTTCCCAGAGGGCAGGGTCGCGATGCATGGCGTAGATGGCGACGATGGCGCACGTTCCCGCGGCCACGCGGTAGCCGTCGACCTCGATGTCGGCCATCACCGTGCGTCCCACCGCCGGCGCCGGCGGGCACAAGCGCAGCGCCTCATGCAGAACCTGCACGGTGTAACGCAGTCGCGGCATGTCCTCGTGGGTGAGCCGGCGGTCACCGAGCGCGTCGGCTTCCGCGGCCACCCGTTGCTGCAGCTCGGGCCGGTGACCCAACGCCCACAGCGCATAGGTCAACGCGGTGGAGGTGGTGTCATGACCGGCGAGCAGAAACAACACCAACTCGTCGCAGATCGCGCGATCAGACAGCGGCTGGCCGGTCTGCGGGTCGGTGGTCTGCATCAGGGCACGCACCAGCGGCGCGTCGCGTGTCGGGTCGGCTCGGCACGCGCTCAGGATCTCGGCCGCCAACGCGTGCAGGGCGGCGCTGGACGCGCGGGCTCTCCGCTGCCCACGAGTGGGCCACCAGCGGGGCAGGTTGACCGGGCGCAGTGCCCGGTCGGCCGCCCACTTGCCGCCGGTACGAAGCGCGGCTCCCACCACCTGCGTTCGTTCGGCCAGATCGGTTGCGAGTATCGAATGGCCTAACGCTCGCAACGTCAGTGCGCGGCACTCGGCGTCCAGGTCGACCGCGGCCCCGAGTGCCCAGCGGTCGGCAAGCTGTTCGGCGACCTCAGCCATGTGCCCGGCGAACTGGGGAACGTGGTGTTTGGTGAAGATCGGCTGCAGCGCGCGGCGGCGCGGCAGCCACTCGCGATGCGGCATCACCAGCAGGTTGTCGCCCACCAGCCGACGGAGCTCCAATGCGATCGGCGTCGCGGCGCGCTCGGCGAATGCGTCCGTGCGTGCCAGGACGTCGTGGGCACCCTGCGGGGAGGAGACAAACACCAGCGGCGGCATCATCCACTTTGGCCCCAGCACATTTCGGGTCACCGATCCGCCCGACTCCCGCAACAGCTCGAGGCCGCTATCGAACTGTCTGGCCGCCGTCAGCCGCCGCCAGTACGGCAGCGGGTTCTTCGGCGCCAGCGCCAATGCGGTTACATCTGAGCCTGCGGTGACGTCTGGCCCTGTGATCGTTGCCGTCATGTCCACCAGCGTGGGCCGGCTAGGGTGGCGCGGTCACGCGTAGTCGACTACTGCATCTTGTCCGCGACGGTACTCAGAACGACATGCCAAGCGTTCGAGAGCCGCTGTCCGCTTCATGGTCTTGGACGAGCGGGATGCGTGATATCACGCCGACAGCCCCCAGCTGCGGGCGAGGTGATCGGGCATGTCGAACGGCGCCCGCTCCCCACCGCGCTCAAGCCTGAACAGGCCGTGGACCAAGTCGTATCCGAATGGGCGAGCTATGCGCGATGCCAGTTCGTAACGCGGGGTGTCACGGTGGCTCTGGCCGAAGATGTGCACGAAGAACCATTTGTTGAGCCGGGTGAGCCGCCCCAGCTCGGGAAGCTTCGACTTCGGAACGTCAATCATGTCGGCGATGTCGTCGCCGATCAGGTGGCGAATCAGCGGCGGGATCGTCTCCTGGAAACTGTGGAAGGGCGTCATCTCGTCCATCAGATCGAGCAGCGCCTTGGTCATGTCCTTCCCTTCGGGCGACGCCTTGAACCGCCTGTCCCGAATGGCGTCGACAAGCGCCTTGGCATCGCCCTTCCCACGCACGCGCAGCTCGTCGTCCACGCCCATCAAGTGGCCGATGACGTCCCATAGGTGCAGGTATGCGTCGACGTCCGTGGCGGGCAGGCGAACGCCCAGTCGAGGCAGCGAATCGGCGACGATATACGAAAACGCGAGGCGTGTCCCGGCCAGGTCCTCCTGGTTGATCGGTGTGCCCCAGTCCTTATGCCACAATGGGGGCTCGTCTCCGCAAACGGGAGGTGCCCCTTGATCGTTGCGGGCCATGATCAGGTGGCGCACGGCCGCGTGCATCAGGCGGACGCGCTGGATGGTGCGCCGGCCCTTGCCGTGTTCGTCGTCAAGGCCGCCAACGGTGAGCACGTCGATCAGGAATTGGCCGGTCTCCATCACCCGCCGCCGCGCGTCGGTATCGAGCCGGGCGGTCAGGTAGAGCACCTTCACGCCGTCGGCTGCCGCGTACGACGCGGGGAGAGATGCGCAGAACAGGCATAAGGTGATCAGGACGCCCCATGTCTCGTATAGCTGCTGCCCGCGCTTGATCTTGCCCATGTCGGCCCACTCGGGCAGGGCCAGGCTCTCCGTCAGGTAGTCCCGAATCTCTGCGGGCAACGCCTCCGGCACCGGCTGGTCGTTGCGCACCAGCGTGCGCATGATCGCATTGACCGCGTCGACGCCGCCAGCCTTGAACACGGCCCTGACCGCCTTGTCCGCAAACTCATCGCCCGTGTTTTGCATGCGATCCAGCAGCGTGTCTGTCCATCTGGAGCTTCCGTTTGCGCCCGCCATGCGCAAAGCCTGTCAGACCTTGCGGGGCTTACCTGTCGGTCAAGTAGTGATCAGCCGTAATACGAGTAGTCGGCTACGCGTGCTTCCCGACCGTCGCCAGTCGTACGTTCCACACATCATCACAGGCCCACACCGTGTGGAGGCGATCAGGAATGACGGATTTAAGACTGTCCATCGAGGAAACGCAGGATGCCATCACCGGCACCCAACCGACCGTAAGTAAGGACAACCTGTCACAGGCGCCGGTTCTGATCAGCGAACAAGAGGTGATGCTCGGCACCGCGGCAGCCGTGCGCCCACGGTACAGCCAGATCACCCGCCGAATGATCAGCGCGCTTCATGTCGTCGGCGCCGCGTTGCAGCCGCCGCCGCGGCCCCGCTACACTCGTCGCGCCTATTACCTCGAGCGCGCCGCCATGTCACGAGAAATGGACAGGTTATGAGCTGCCCTGCCCGGCGCGCAACATCTCGACCAGCTCCTCGCGGGAACCCGCTCCCAGGCGCTGGTACGCGCGATACACGTGGCCTTCAACGGTGCGCACCGATGTGACGAGCCGGTCGGCAATCTCTTTATTGGACAACCCTGCGGCGACCAGTTCGATGATCTCGCGTTGACGGCCGGTCAACGGTTGACCTATCGGGTTTCGCAGCGCCGGCGTGCACAGGCCGCCGCAGTCGGTGGCGAGCTGCTGCGCCAGCGCTGCGGCATGCAGGCTGCGCTTGCGCTGCTGGTTGCGGCTGAAAGCCACGGCCGCCTGAGCGGCGACGTCCGCGGCAGCGGCCCGATCGCCGAGCGCCCGGTAGTCTGCCGATACCACGAGCAGACCTTCCCCGTCGTCGGCTAACAACGATTCGGTATGCCGCGCAACGGCATCGGCAAGGGGAAGCGATAATTCATTGGCCAGTTCACGCGCGCGTATCGCGCCCGATGTGTCGCCCCATTGAGCCGTCACTTGCACGCAGGCCAGTTCATGCGTTCGTTGATTGCGCTTACGCGCATCCTCGCCGGCAGCACGGACTTTCGAGATCGCGTCGGTCAGGTACCCGCCGGCCGCCAGCACCCAGCCGCTGGCCACCGCCAGAGCGGTCTGCATGAAGAGGTAGTCGGCCGGCACGCATCGGCGCGCTTCGTTGATCGCGTCGTTGGCGGCATCGAGCTGGCCCAGCTTGGCGTGCGCTTCCGCCAGCGCGAAGCAACTCGCCGGTTGTAAACCGGTTTTGACGCTGTGCTTTTCCGCCCCGGCCTTCGCCTCATGCAGGAGTTTCAGCGCGGCGGGAATCTCGCCGCGCGCCAGCTCGGCGTGGCCCAGCAAGAAAGCAAGGTTCGCATACGCCAGACCGGGAACGTCGCGTACCGACTCGGATAGCTGCTTGGCCGAGCGCACGCATTCGTCGATCCGCCCGGTCAACCGGCAAGAGCGCGCATAGACGCCGCCGTACCAGAACCTCATCGGCGATGCCTGAAACGAGTTGATCGCACGGTCGATGGCCTCCGCCACGACGTCGGTAATGTCGTCGGTTCTGCCGAGCGCGCCTTCCGCGCTGGTCAACGCAATGGACGCCAACATGGCGTGAAAGTCGGGCAGTGTGGGCGAACGCAGCGCCGCCCGTGCCTTTTCCACCGCCGTTTCGCAGCGAGCCATCACCGCGTCCACGCATGATTCGGTCGCGGCGCGCTCGGCCCGCTCCGCCGCCGATTCCGGCGTAGACGCCAGGCCGTCGAGAATGGCCGATGCCTGTCGGGGTCGGCCGAGATTCCAGATCAGATTGGCTGCCCGCACGGTTGCCCAGTGATGTCCCTCAGGGTCATCCCGACCGATTCCGGCCAGGATCACCTCGGCTTTGTCTCCATGCCCGCGCCCTGCCAGGCTTATCGCGCGCAGGCCGACGGCCTCGCTGGCCCCCGCATCGGCAGCGGCGGTGGCGAATCGGTCGGACAGGTCTAGGTCGAGCAGCGTCATCGCGAACCGCGCCGCCTCCAGGAACAGGTCAGGGTCAGGGGGAAGGTCTGATTCGAGCGCGAGCAACGCCCGGCGCACCGTCGCGTGCAGGTCGGCGTCGGCCTCCTTGGCCAACCGTTGCGCCAGCTTGCCGCGGATTCGCGACAGATATATCTCGCTGGCCGCGGCCCGCCGAAGCTCACCGAACAACGGATGGGCCAGTCGGGCCATGAGCTTGGAGCCGCTGCGTTCCACTGTGACCAGGTTCATCTGTTCGGCCGCCTCGAGATCGCGGCGGTGCACCAGGTCGCAGAGCACGTCGACCGCGAGCGGCTCGTACTGCGACAACGTATCGACGACCAGCCCCACATCGGGGGTTAGCCGGCTCAATTGCCGACTGACCATGTCGCCGATGCTGTCCGACACCGCGACGCGTTCGTCCCACATCCACACCCCGGCGACCTGCCGTATCGCGCCGGCGGCGATCTGGTCCTTGAGCAATTGCCGTAGAAACAGCGCGTTGCCTCCGGTCAGTTTCCAGAACCGTTTGGCGCTGCGACTATCGACCACGCCACCAAGCGTGGTCTCGATCATGCGGTGGGTCTCCGGAGCCGACAGCGGTTGGAGGTCCAGGCGGGTCAGCAGGTCATCTTTCCACAGCGCAGTAATTGCATCGGGCTCTTCGCCGCCCGTGCGCACCGTGACCACCAGCCGTGTCCCATGGGCCTGGGCCAGCTGGTGCACGACGTGAGCCGACAATCCGTCGAGAAGATGCGCGTCATCGACCCCGATCAAGATACGGCCCTTGCGTTGTTGGGTAACAAAAGAACTGATGACACGTCGCACATCAGATATCGGGTCGCCTATGTCGTCGCATATCGATGCGGTGAATGCGCCCAGTGGGAGCTGTCGAGCGGATTGGGTGCCGACAATCCAATATGTTCGCTCGCCTAACGCTTCAGCGCGGGCCAGCACTTCACGCGCGAGCCGGGTCTTACCCACTCCCGCCGCTCCGACGATGACGGCGCCGGAGTGATCCCCAACTCTACTGAGCGCACGGCGAATAGCATCTAGTTCGTTGTCGCGCCCCGTCAGCGGGTCGCCGCTGATCACCGAACAACTATAACCCTTGTGTTGAATTGGCGGCGCGAATTCAATTGCCATTTATACGCCGTGCCGTTCAAGCACTTCGAGGATTTCAGCGCTGCGGACACCCTCGCTGTGGCGCAGGAGGTGGCGGAGGTCGGTTACCGGTGTTTGCAGGGCGTCAAGGCGTGCAGACGCTTCGGTGAAAGTATTTAGCCATCTGTCGTAGTCTCTATAGTCGCGCTGGTTCGAGAGATCGAACATTTCGGGATGTTCTCCTAACGATACGAGAACTTTCGCGAACAACATAAGGCCCCTAGTCGCTCGACAGCACGAGTAGCGGACTACCTCAGTTTTTACGCAATGTCGTGCAAGTACCTAAGTCCGGCCGACGAGTTGCGTCCCCGGCTTGCCCTGACGGAGTTAGCGCCGTGGCTGCCAGACCACGACTGCGGTGCTCTTGGGCACCACGGCGACGTCGCGTCGCTGGTTGGCCCGCAGCGCCTCGATCTGGGCGGCCATCTCGGTCAGCCGGGACTGTAACGCCTCGACCTGATTGGTCAACTCGATAATGCGTTTGATCCCAGCCAGATTGACGCCCTCGTCCTGAGACAGACGTTGCACTTCGCGGAGCAGCTCGACGTCGTGCTGCGAATAACGGCGCCCACCACCGGAACTGCGGAGGGGGCTGACCAGGCCGAGCCGGTCATAGGTACGGAGCGTCTGCGCATGCATGCCGGCCAGCTCGGCGGCCACCGAGATCAAAAAGGTCCGCGCCTCGTCCTTTTTAGCCATCAGCGATTACCTGCCCATCCGGCCCGCGGGTCGAAACCACCGGAGCGCTCGGCGACCGCGTAGGCCTCCAACGCCTCCTTCGCGGCACCCTCCAGGTTGGGCGGGACTGCGACTTTGACGGTGACCAGCAGGTCGCCCTGACCGCCGGAACGCTTGGGCACACCGCGTCCACGAACCCGCAGGATGCGGCCGTCGGCCGTGCCTTTGGGCACCCGAACACCAACCTTGCCGTCCAGCGTCGGCACCGAAAGCGTTGTACCCAACGCTAATTCGGTGAAGCTGACCGGCACGGTGACGGTGAGGTCATCGCCGTCGCGGCCAAAGACCTTGTCCGGCGTCACGTGCACGGTGACATACAGGTCACCCGACGGGGCGCCGCGCAGTCCGGCCTCACCCTGACCGGCCAGCCGGATCCGTTGTCCGTCCTCGACGCCAGGTGGAATCCGCACGTTGATGGTGCGGGTGCGGGTGGTGACACCGGTCCCCTTGCATTCTTCGCAAGGGTGCTCGATGATCGACCCGCTGCCGCGGCAGTCGGTGCACGGCTCGGAGAAGCCGAAAGCGCCTTGGTTACTGCTGATTACACCCGAGCCGTTACAGGTCGGGCACACCTTCGGACTGGTGCCCGGCCTGGCTCCGCTGCCGTGACAGTTCGTGCACGGCGCCGGGCTGGTCAGCCGCAGCGGCATCGCCACGCCCTTGGTGGCCTCCATGAAGCTCAGCTCGGCTTCGGTCTCCAGGTCGTTGCCGCGACGTGGCCGGCTGGGACGTGGCGCAGCGCCGCGGCCGAACAAGCCGCCGAACAGGTCGCCGATGTTGGTGCCACCGCTGCGGCCGGCAGCGTCGAACAAATCGTTGAGGTTGAAGTCGGCCCCATCAGCGCCATAGCCGCCCCCGCCGAAGCCGCCGGCGAAGTCGCCGCCGTTGAATCGGCGACCGAATCCGCCTCCGGCGAACAGTCGACGGGTTTCGTCGTACTCCTTGCGCTTGGCCGGATCCGTCAGCACTTCCTTGGCCTCGGAGACGGCCTTGTACCGATCTTCGGCCACCTTGTTGCCGGGGTTGCGGTCGGGGTGGTTCTCCGCGAGCAGCTTGCGGGCCACCCGCTTGATCTCGTCTTGGCCGGCGTCAGGAGAGACGCCCAGCTCCTTGTAGAAGTCCTTTTCGACCCATTCGCGTTGGGCCATATCGCGTCACCCCCTGCCTGCCTTTCTTTAGCCTCCGGTGGTTGTCCGTGTCCCGTCCGAACCTGTCGTTACTTGTCCGACGGCTCTGATTCTGCGTTGTGCTCACCCTCGTTCGCGTCGTTATCGACTGTGTCGACGGTCTCGGATTTGGCGGCCCCCTCGGTCCCGGCGTCAGCGGTCGAGTCATCCGGGATGGTGTCCACCACACCGACCAGCGCGTGCCGCAAAACCTGGTCACCCAGTTTGTAGCCGTGCCGCATCACGTTGCCGATCACCGGCTTCGAGCCCTCCGCGCCGTCGCCTTCGTGTTGCACGGCCTCGTGCAGCACCGGGTCGAAGTCGTCGCCCTCGGCGCCGAACGCCGTCAAGCCAAGTCCGGTGAGTGCGCCGAGCAATTTGTCGGCGACCAACTTCAGCGGCCCCGATTCCAGGTCTCCGTGACTGCGTGCACGGTCGAGATCGTCCAGCACGCCCAGTAATTGGGTGACGACGGAAGCCTTTGCGCGCTCGGCGGTCGCCTCCTGATCGCGCAACGCCCGCTTGCGGTAGTTGGCGTAGTCGGCTTGCACCCGCTGCAGATCGGCGGTCAGCTCCGCAATCTTGTCCGCGGTGGCTGCACCGTGCTCGGCCTTCGTATCTGTGGCGTCCGGCGCCGCCCCGCTCGGGGCGGCTCCGGAAGCCACGTGGCGTACTTGGCCGGTCTCGGGATCAATCCGCCGCTTGTCGGTGACGGTTACCTGTTCGCGTGGATTGGGTTCGCTCACTGGGCCTCATGGTCATCCTCGACCACCTCCGCGTCGACGACGTCATCGGCACCACCCGGGCCGGCCTCACCGCTGCCACCCGCCGCTTGCTCAGCCTGGGTGGCCTCGTAGATCGCCTGGCCGAGGGCCTGCGACTCTTGGCCCAGCTTCTCCATCGCGGACTTGATGGCGCCGATGTCGGTGCCTTCCAACGCCGTCTTGGCGTCGGCGACCGCGGCGTCGACCTTGTTGAGCGTGTCCTCGGGGACCTTCGAACCACCTTCGGCCTCCCGCTGCTCCTTGACGAATTTCTCCGTCTGGTAGACCAGCGTCTCGGCCTGGTTGCGGACGTCAGCCTCCTCGCGACGCTTGCGGTCTTCGTCGGCGTGCACCTCGGCATCCTTGATCATTCGGTCGATCTCTTCCTTGGACAGGCCGGAGCCTTCCTGGATCTTGATCGTGTTCTCCTTGCCGGTGCCCTTGTCCTTGGCCGTGACGTGCACGATGCCGTTGGCGTCAATGTCGAAGGTGACCTCGATCTGCGGGACGCCGCGCGGAGCCGGCGGGATACCGGTCAGCTCGAATGAGCCGAGCAGCTTGTTGTGCGAAGCGATTTCGCGCTCACCCTGGTAGACCTGGATCTGCACCGACGGCTGGTTGTCGTCGGCCGTGGTGAAGGTCTCCGACCGCTTGGTCGGGATGGTGGTGTTGCGCTCGATCAGCTTGGTCATCACGCCACCCTTGGTCTCGATACCCAAGCTCAGCGGCGTGACATCAAGCAGCAGAACGTCTTTCACCTCACCCTTGAGGACACCCGCCTGCAGGGCGGCACCAACAGCCACCACCTCGTCGGGGTTGACGCCCTTGTTGGGCTCCTGGCCGCCGGTCATCTCCTTGACCAGATCCGACACCGCGGGCATGCGGGTGGAACCACCGACCAGCACCACGTGGTCGATCTCGGAAACCGAGATACCGGCGTCCTTGATCACCTGCTGGAACGGGTTGCGGGTGCGGTCCAGCAGATCTTGGGTGATCTTCTGGAACTCCGCACGGGTCAGCTGCTCGTCGAGGAACAGCGGGTTCTTGTCGGAGTCCACGGTGATGTAGGGCAGGTTGATCGACGTGCTCTGCGAGCTGGACAGCTCGATCTTGGCCTTTTCGGCCGCTTCCCGCAGCCGCTGCATGGCCATCTTGTCCTTGGTCAGGTCGATGCCAGCGCTGGCCTTGAACTTGTCCACCAGCCAGCTGACGATGCGGTCGTCCCAGTCGTCGCCACCGAGGTGGTTGTCACCCGAGGTGGCGCGGACTTCCACGACGCCGTCACCGATCTCCAGCAACGACACGTCGAAGGTGCCGCCACCAAGGTCGAACACCAGGATCCGCTGCTCCTTCTCGCCCTTGTCCAAGCCGTAGGCCAGCGCGGCCGCGGTCGGCTCGTTGACGATTCGCAGCACGTTCAGGCCGGCAATCTGGCCGGCCTCCTTGGTGGCCTGGCGCTGAGCGTCGTTGAAGTACGCAGGTGTGGTGATGACCGCGTCGGTGATGTCCTCACCGAGGTAGGCCTCGGCGTCGCGCTTCAGCTTCATCAGAATGCGAGCGCTGATCTCCTGCGCGGTGTATTTCTTGCCGTCGATTTCAACGGACCAATCGGTGCCCATGTGTCGCTTGACCGACCGGATGGTGCGATCGACGTTGGTCACCGCCTGGTTCTTGGCAGGCTGGCCGACCAGCACCTCGCCATTGCGCGCGAACGCGACGATGGACGGAGTGGTCCGCGAGCCCTCGGAGTTGGCGACGACGACGGGGTCGCCACCCTCTAGAACTGCGACGACGGAGTTGGTGGTCCCGAGGTCGATACCGACCGCACGAGCCATTGTGGATCCTTCCTGATAGTCGAACTTGGTATGCACTACGCTGAGTGAATCCCGCTCAAGACTGCCCTTTGCGGTGGCCCGCTGTCAAGCCAATGTTGAGTCTAACACACTCAAGGTTGTCGAAGGGCACAACGGAGCCCGACGCGAGTTTGTTCCCGGCCCGGTTGAAGCAAGGCGGCGGCCGGCCGCCTTTGGCGTGCCGGATCTGCAGGATGGCGTCCAGGGACGGCACGTCAGGCCTAGTGCACGTTGTAGAAGGATTCGACGTGCTCGTGCAGCTTCTTGTACATCGGTGGGGCCTCGTAGGTGTCGGTGATCACTTCGATGTAGGCGGCACCATCGGCTTGCTCAGCCGTCTTGAGCGCGTCGTCGAGCACGCCGCAGCTGCTCACCCGCGCGGTGAACCACCCCTGGCAGCCCAGGGCATGGGGCAGCTCGACATAGCTCCAGGCCGCGATGTCGTTGTAGCCCAGGGCCATATCCTTGCACAGCATGCGCTCGCTGAGATAGCCAGAGTTGTTGAGCACGAAGACAATCGGGCGCAGCCCATGGCGACCGAGCTGGCTGATCTCCTGAGCGGTCAGGCCGGGTCCGCTGCGTGGGTCGACGGTGATCTTGAAGATGGCGGTGGCGATGGTGATGCAAGCCGGCGAACGCCAGCTCCATTTCCGCCTTTACCAGCCGGTCGAGCGTGCCGCGCTCGGCTCGACGGCCAACCAGCATCATCGCACTTCGCACTACCGCTTCGGTCTAAACAAACGGTGTCGGGATAAGCGTAGTTGCGAGACGCCAAGATCCGAGGCCAGCGAGCACCGAAGGTTCATTGAGTTACTTGCCGCAAACATCGCGCGGTGGCACGCCGTGGGATAGCCTCCCAACCAGTCCATCCCCAGGGCGTGCCGCATGGCGGCGTTGCACCGAGCCACGTCGATAGGAACCCGATGCCTCCGCTGCCCAGTCCGCCTGGCCCGGCTGCCAGTGAGACCACCCTGCTCGCTCGCGAGGACCAGGGCTATCACCACGACCTGAAACCCCGGCAGATGCAGATGATCGCGATCGGCGGCGCCATCGGGACCGGGCTGTTCATGGGCGCGGGAGGACGACTCGCATCGGCGGGGCCCGGGTTGTTCCTGATCTACGCGATCTGCGGCGGCTTCGTCTTCCTGATCCTGCGCGCGCTCGGCGAACTGGTGCTGCACCGCCCGACATCGGGCTCGTTCGTCTCTTACGCTCGCGAGTTCTACGGGGAAAAGGCGGCCTTCGTTGCGGGCTGGATGTACTTCCTGAACTGGGCGATGGCGGCCATCGTGGACAGCACCGCGATCGCGAGCTACTTCCATTATTGGACCGCGTGCCAGGCGATCCCGCAGTGGACGCTCGCGCTGATCGCGCTGTTGCTGGTTGTGTCGGTGAATCTGATCTCGGTGAAGGCCTTCGGCGAGTTCGAGTTCTGGGCGGCGCTGATCAAGGTGTTGGCGCTGACGACGTTCCTGGTCGTCGGAATCGTATTTCTGGCCGGCCGCTTCAAAATCGAAGGACGGAACACCGGGCCCAGCCTCTGGGCCGACCACGGCGGATTCTTGCCGACCGGCCTGCTGCCGCTGGTGCTCGTCACCTCGGGGGTGATATTCGCCTACGCCGCAGTCGAACTGGTCGGCACCGCCGCCGGAGAAACCGCGGAACCGGAGAAGGTCATGCCACGAGCGATCAACTCGGTGATCGTCCGTATCGCGGTCTTCTACTGCGGATCAGTTCTCCTGCTGGCGCTGTTGCTGCCCTACACCGCCTACAAACACCAGGAGAGCCCGTTCGTCACCTTCTTCTCGAAAGTCGGTCTCACCGGCGCCGGCAGCATGATGAACGTGGTGGTACTAACCGCCGCGTTCTCGAGCCTGAACGCCGGACTGTATTCCACCGGCCGGATCCTGCGGTCGATGTCGGTGAACGGCAGCGGTCCGAAGTTCACCGCACGGATGTCGAAAAACGGTGTGCCGTACGGCGGGATCCTGCTCACCGCGACCATCGGGCTGTTCGGTGTCGTGCTCAACGCGGTCAAACCCGGCCAGGCCTTCGAAATCGTGCTCAACATCGCCGCTATAGGGGTGCTGGCGGCCTGGGCGACGATCGTGCTCTGCCAACTCCGGTTCTACAGCAGGGTGAAGGCCGGAACGATGCAGCGGCCGCATTTCCGGATGCCGCTCGCCCCTTACAGCGGCTATGTAACGCTGGTTTTCCTGGCGGGCGTGTTGGTGCTGATGATGTGCGACCCTGAGAAGGGTTCCTGGATCATCGCGGCGCTAGTGGCCGCCGTCCCGGCACTGATCGGCGGCTGGTTTCTGGTCCGCAACCGCGTGACAGCCGCGGCTGAAGACGTTGCCGACCACGCCAGCGATGTCCCGGACGAGCTGCCGCCGGAGCGGGCAAGCCCTTCAGCGGGAGTCTAACCGTGGCAATTAGCCTGACCTACGAGGACAAGATCGCCGTCCTCGACCTCGGTTCTGACGAAAATCGTTTTTCACCAAGCTTTCTCGACGAGATTGACGGACACCTCGATGCGGTCGTCGGCGCCGGCGCGCAGGGTTTGGTCACCACGGGTGGTGGCAAGTTCTACTCCAACGGCTTGGATCTGGATTGGCTGGCGGCCAACGGGGACCAGACCCAGTGGTATGTCGGACGCGTCCAAGGCATGCTGGCCCGGATACTCACCCTGCCCGTCCCCACCGCGGCCGCGCTGGTCGGCCACGCTTTCGGCGCCGGGGCAATGCTGGCCTTGGCGCACGACTTTCGGGTGATGCGCGCTGACCGCGGCTACTTCTGCTTTCCCGAAGCGGACATCCGCATACCCTTCACACCCGGCATGGCCGCACTGATCCAAGCCAAGCTCACCCCGCAGGCGGCGGTCGCCTCAATGACGACCGGACGCCGCTTCGGCGGCGCCGACGCCGCGAGCCTTGGCCTTGTCGACGCCGTCGCGCCCGAGGGCGCGGTGACGCCCGCTGCCGTCGACCTCCTTCGTCCCCTCGACGGCAAGGACCCCGGCACGCTGGGCGCGATCAAGCAAACCATGTTCGGACCCGCGGTGCGTGCGCTGACCGCCAGTGACTAAGAGCCACAAAGCAATTAGCTTCTCCTGAAAACGCTGGACATCGCGTGGTTAAGCGCATAACCTACGCCTTGTACGGCACTCTATTTTAATAGATACGCACCGTACCTCGAATTCGCAGAGACGCGAGAAGGGGAGACCCATGACGGTGCAGGCGGTACTGGATGAGGTCCGTGAACGTCCCGGTACCGGTGACGTCATCCCGGTCTTCGATCCCTCCACCGAGGAACAGATCAGCCAGTTCACCGACTGCGGCCCCGAAGCGGTCAACGCCGCGGTCGCCCGCGCGAAGGCCTCCGCCGAGTCCGGGGTGTGGTCCGGCAAGCCCGACTACGAGCGGGCCAAGATCCTCTGGCGCGTCGCCGACCTGATCGACGAGAACGCCGAGCTCCTCGCCGAGCTCGAAATGCTCAACGCCGGTATGTATCCGGCTCAGGCAAAGATGCAGGTGGCCGTCGGCTCGGAGTGGTTCCGCTACTACGCCGGCTGGTGCACCAAGATCGATGGCATCGCGCGTGACGTGAACACCGGAGGTCTGACCGGCGTCGACTCGCACATGCACACCTACACCCTGCGGGAGCCCTACGGCGTGGTCGGGCTGATCTTCCCGTGGAACGGCCCGGTCTTCAATTTCTGTGCCAAACTCGCGCCATCACTGGCCGCGGGTTGCAACAGTGTCGTCAAACCCGCTGAGGAGACACCGCTTTCGGCGCTGGTCCTCATGCGACTGCTGGCCGAGGCGGGGGTCCCCGACGGGGTGGCGAACCTGGTGAACGGCTACGGCCACACCGTCGGTGCGGCCATCACCGCGCACCCCGATGTGGAAAAGGTCGCGTTCACCGGCTCGACCGAGGTCGGTCGGGCGATCGTGCACGCGTCGGCGGACAGCAACCTGAACAAGGTCACCTTGGAACTCGGCGGCAAGTCGCCGGTGCTGATCTTCGACGACGCGAGTGTGAAGAAGGCACTGACGCTCGCGGCTTTCGGTGCATTCGTACATTCCGGGCAGGCGTGTGTGTGCGGGTCGCGCATCTTCGCCCAGCGTGGCGTCTACGACCGAGTTGTGGAGGGCATGGCGACGATTGCGAACGCAATGAAGATGGGCGGCCCCAAGGAGGAGGGCACGATGAGCGGTCCGCTGATCAGCCAGAAGCAACTCACCCGCGTGCTGGGTTATCTCGAGCAGGGCAAGTCCGACGGCGTTGAGCTGGTCACCGGCGGGCACCGGCTCGACCGCAAGGGATACTTCGTGCACCCGACGGTCGTCACCAACGTCGACCCCGATTCGAGCCGGCTGTTCCAGGAGGAGATCTTCGGGCCCGTGGTCACGATCCTGCCGTTCGACGACGAGGACGAAGCTGTCGCGCTGGCCAACAACAGCACCTATGGGCTGGCCTCCACCGTCTGGACGAAAGATCTCGGCCGCGCGCACCGGCTGGCCAAGCGGATCAAGGTGGGAACCGTCGGGCTCAACTGCCAGTTTCAGTACGACCACTCCATGCCGTTCGGCGGCTACAAGCAATCCGGCTGGGGTCACGAGTCGGGTAAAGCCGGCATCGACACGTACCTGCAGGCGAAGATCGTCTGGGCGCAGATGTAGAACTCGGCCCGTTCCCGATCGGCTATAGATTGAGCCATGGCTTCGATCACTCGGCGAACGGTCCTGACAGGGGCGGCCGCATTCGGCTTCGGTGGATACGAATTGCTGCGCAAGCCGGGCCCGAGCGAGTCGGCGACGGCCGGAGGCAACAAACCCAACATCCTGGTGATCATCGTGGACCAGATGCGTGCACCGCATTGGTTTCCAGAACCAGCCAAGTTCGCAGCCCTGCTGCCCAATATCGGTCGATTGCAAAGGAGCAGCGTCTCTTTCGACTCCCACTACACCGCGTCGAACATGTGCACGCCGTCGCGCGCGGTGATGACCACCGGACTGTATTCACACCAGACCGGGTGTTTGTTCACCGGAGCGGGACCGGTTGAATCGAGCCTGGCGCCACAGTTCCCGACCTGGGGCACAATGCTGCGACAGCGAGGCTACCACACCTGGTGGTGGGGCAAGTGGCACCTGGGGCATACGAGCGACACAACCCCTGAAGGTCTTGAGGCGCACGGCTTTTCCGGTGGCACCTATCCGTCGCCGAACGGCGCGCCTAACCAGGGGCTGCAGAAGGACCCTGACATCGTGCACCACCGTCTCGCTGGTCAATCCCCACGACATCTGCTGGTGGCCGAAAAACCCTCTCCCCGAAGATGTTCCACATTGGTTTGATTCCGCGCCGGTCAACTTCGAGACACCTGACGATCTGCACAACCGCGGCAAGCCCCAACTCCAGGTCGACTACCTCAATTTCATGTCGCCACTGCTGACCGGCGCGCTGTCGTATTCGGGACCGGAGCTCTCAGCCCAGTGGGCACGCTGCCTGGACATGTACCTGTGGTTACAACAGCAAGTGGACACACAAATCGGACCGGTGCTCGACAAGCTGGCGTCGCGGCCCGAAATCGACCGCAACACCGTCGTCGTCTTCACCTCCGACCATAGTGAATACGGCGGCTCACATGGCTTGCGCGGCAGGGGCGCAGCGGCCTACGAGGAGTCGATCAGGGTACCGCTGTACATTCGCGACCCGCACGGCCACCTCACCCCTAAGCCCGGCGACACCCGGACCCAATTCACGTCCAGCGTCGACTTGGCGCTCCTGCTGTTGACCATCGGATACGGCGGAAACGGGTGGCGCGGCGACGCGCGGTACTCCTACCTGGCCGCCCGTGCAGATCTCTCCGCGATCGCGGCAAACGCGGCGGCGCCCGGACGGCCGTGGGTTGCGCACGTAACCGACGACATGTCGGTCGAGGAGATGACCACACTGGTGAACTCGCCGATTATGCGCGCGGTGTTCGGAATCCGCGAAGTGCCGACGAACATCCCGACGTCCGCGCCGCACCACATCGTGGCCGTGCGGACCCGCGACGCCAGACTGGCTGTGTACTCCTTTTGGAAGCCTGGTGGCATGGACATCGACACGTCCCGGCCGATCGAGCGTGAACTGTACGACTATTCAAGTCCTCTGGGCGGTCAGGAAATCGACAACCAGGCCGGCCGCAATGCCAAGCAGGCGGCGCTGCAGGCGCTCATCGACCACCAGGGTCCTGCCCCCGAAGTGCGCGCGCCGCTGCCGGCCAGCCTGAACAACGCCCAGGAGCACGGCCTCGCCGACATGCGGCAGCTCGCCGCCATCCGCGGCGGCTGACGTAAGTCGGTCAGCAGGCTTGAGCAGACGCCGCAATGGCCTGCTAGCCGCGCAACGCGGGCGCGTCACTACATTCACTTGCGTCACTTCATGCGTAGGCTTGGCTGTGAGATGTTTTCCGAGAACGCAAACACGGCAACGGTTGGCGGCCGGCTGCTGCTGGCAGGCCTGTTGACGAGTGCTGCGCTGGTGAGCGGATGCAGCTCGCTCATCCACGGCAAGCCGGTAGCCAACCCCGGCGCCGGACCAACCGAACCGTCGTTCCCGAAAGCCAAACCGTCCGTTCCCTCCCCGACCTCATCGCAACCCGCGCCACCGAGCGCCAACCCGCCGGCCGGCGCCATCCCGTTGCCACCCGACCAGAACGGTTACGTATTCATCGAAACCAAATCCGGTCAGACGCGCTGCCAGATCGACACCGACAGCGTCGGCTGCGAGGCACAGTTCACCAACTCCCCGATGGAGGACGGCGAACGCGCCAACGGCGTCAACATCACCGCGCGTGGTTCCGTGCAGTGGGTAGTGGGCAACCTCGGCGATATTCCGACCGTCACGATCGACTACCGCACCTACGATGCGGAGGGCTGGACGATCGCCGCCAGCGAAAGCGGCACCCGCTTCACCAACAAGGGCACCGGCCACGGCATGTTCGTCAGCGTCGAGAAGGTCGACACCTTCTAAGCCACGCGGCAGTCCGGCATAGGCTGGCGCTCGTGGACTTTCGGGCATTCGTTGAACCGCAGCAGGGCGCGAGTTACTCCGACCAGCTTGCCGTCGCGCAGACCGCCGAATCGTTGGGATTTTCCGCGTTCTTCCGCTCCGACCACTACTTGGCGATGAGCGGCGATGGACTGCCCGGGCCGACCGACTCCTGGGTGACGCTGGGCGGCATCGCCCGCGAGACGTCGTCGATCCGGTTGGGCACGCTAGTCACGTCGGCAACATTCCGCCATCCTGGCCCGTTGGCCATCTCCGTCGCCCAGGTCGACGAGATGAGCAACGGGCGAGTCGAATTCGGAATCGGTACCGGCTGGTTCGAAGCGGAGCATGTGGCCTACGCGATCCCGTTCCCACCGCTGCGTGAGCGATTCGCCCGGCTCACCGAACAGCTCGAGCTGATCACCGGCCTATGGACCGCCCCCGTCGGGGAAACGTTCGACTACGCGGGCGCTCATTACGCGGTCAACGACTCGCCCGCTCTGCCGAAGCCGGTGCAACGGCCCCATCCGCCGATCCTCATTGGCGGGTTGGGCGCCAACCGAACGCCGTCGCTGGCCGCGACGTTCGCCGACGAGTTCAACGTGCCGTTCGCCTCCTTGGACGCCATCAAAACCCAATACGAGCGGGTCCGCGAAGCCGTCGATTCGGTCGGCCGGCCCGCCGACTCGATGACCTATTCCGCGACGTTTGTGGTGTGCACCGGACGCGACGAGGCGGACATCAGCCGCCGAGCTGACGCCATCGGACGCGAACTCGACGAGCTGCGGTCCAATTCGCCACTGGTGGGCACGCCGAACGAGATTGTCGAACAGCTCGGACCGTTCGCGGACATCGGCGTGCAGCGGGTATATCTGCAACTGCTGGACCTGTCCGACCTCGAGCACCTGCAACTTTTCGCCGACGAGGTGAATCGCCAGCTCTGACGGCGCTGCAAGCCGACGCGTCCGCCGGATGTCAGTAGCATCGGGGCGTGACAGGCGGCGGTCTTCATGGCCCTCCCGACGACCCGAGCAATCGGCCGACTCGGATGGCCAGTTACAGCGCGGACGACATGCAGCCGCCGGATTCCGACGACAACCCGGATTACTCCGAGTCACCTGAACCGGAATCACCGCCGGACCCCTGGTATCGGAATCGGTTGTTGCAGGCCGTCTGGGCCACGATGGTCGCGATCCTGATCGTGCTGATCATCTACGGGCTCATCCAGCTCTCCCACGGCAGCGGCGGCGGTCCGTCCACAACGACGCCGTCAACGACTCCCGCGCGGTCGTCGACACCCACGCGATCATCGACACCCACCCCGTCTACGACGACCACCACTCCGCCGCCACCGCCCCCGACGTCGGAAGGGGAGGAGCCACCGGATGGCAACTCTCCGCCCCCTGCCGGGTCCCCGCCCCCTGCCGAGCCGCCCCGGCATCACCACCATCTCCCACACATCCCGTCGACGATCACGTTGCCGCACACCGTGATTACGCTGCCGCCCGGTTTTTGAGGCGCGGCCGCTCCAGGCTCGGTGGAAGCCGCCAGCGTGCACCGCTAAGATCGGCGCACCCCCCACCCCACGCAACACACGCTCATCCGCCGATCCGCTGATCCCCTGTTCCCCCGCTCCGCTCTTGACGGCACGCCAACCCCATGCTCGCGGGTGGCTCGGATGACGAAGCGGCCGACACCAACCGGTGACGGCAAGAGCGCCTCCCTTTACGGAGGCTCGACCTTTCGGGAGTACTGCAATGCCTCGGAATCGTTCCTGCGGGTCGTATGGCCCCGGCCACCTCATGCACTGGATCCAGGCGAAGAAATCGCACGAGGACGGGCAGCCGATCATCAAAGTGAATGTCGTTGCCGTTCATACCGACGGACGCGTCGAAATCGAAGGTGA
>Ga0209040_10000242_pt1 | contig 39550 bp, 24 predicted proteins | sample BogFormECP12_OM3_FD_188240 | JGI IMG/M metagenome (GOLD analysis project Ga0209040, IMG submission 188240) | Bog forest soil microbial communities from Calvert Island, British Columbia, Canada - ECP12_OM3 (SPAdes) (version 2) | ecosystem: Environmental > Aquatic > Freshwater > Wetlands > Bog ... | reverse complement strand
GAACGCCGACGTGGACCGCACGGCCAAGATTCTGCCGTGGGATTCGCCGGAGACCGGAAGGGTGATGTCGCCGGTCGAAGTGTCGGCGCGGATCATCGGCAAGTTTCGCGAAGAGTGGGACCGCACCATGGGAGTGCCGCTTGCCGGGCAGGACATCGTCTTGACGGTGCCGGCCTCGTTCGACGAAGAGGCGCGCGAGCTTACGGTGATGGCGGCGCGCGAGGCGGGCCTCGAAAAGCTGACGCTGCTGGAAGAGCGGAATCACATCGTTGCGAAACATCCGAAGACTACGTTTATTGCGCTGCATGTGGCGAACTGGCCGGAAAATCTGGATGCGGTATCCGAGTGGCTGCGCAAATATCCAAATATGTACGTGGAATTGGGCGCGCGACAAGCGGAGCTGGGACGGCAGTCGCGGCGGGCCGCAAAATTCTTCGCGGAGTTTCAGGACCGCATCCTCTTTGGAACGGATTCGGAACCGGTGCCGGAGATGTACGGCAACTATTTTCGCTGGCTGGAGACGGATGATGAATATTTCCCTTACTGGGGATATCCGGGGCAGGGTCGATGGATGATTTCTGGAATGGGCTTGCCGGACGGAATTTTGGAAAAGGTTTACCACGGAAACGCGGAGAAGATTTTCGCCATGTACCACGGAGATAAAAGATGAATCGGATGGCCCGAGAATGGAGTTTTTCAACGGCGTTGGTGGCGACATTCGTGGCATTAAGCGTCTCCGGCGGATGCACAACACAAGAGAAGAAGACGGAAGCGCAGAAAACGGAAGCCACATCCACGGTGGCGGTAGAAAACCAGGCAGACGGAATTCATCTCAGGACCGGGCAGGCGGAATTTGTGCTGACAGCCACGGGGGGCTTGCTGGCTCGTTTGAGCAACGGAACGCAATGGCTGACGCTCGAAGAAAGCGGGCCAGGATCAGGTGTGGTGGTAACCGCTGGCAAACGATCGGTCGGCGATTTTGTGCGGGATTTGGGACACGCGCAAATCGGAGCGGCGAACGGCAAACTCGGTGCGCTTGGCAAGCGAGTGGAGGTCAAAGGGCACAGCGCCAGCACTGGTCTGGACGAGGTTCTGACGGTCGAGGTATACGACGATTTTCCCGCGCTGGCTTTGCTCTCAGCCAGTTACAAAAATGCCGGAAACCAGGAGATAGGCTTGAATTCGGTGAACTTGCAAGCGCATACGCTGAATGCTTCGCTGGCCGATCCGCAAGCGCAGGCGCACGAGATGTGGGCATTTTTTGGTTCGAGCATTAAATGGGGCAAAGACGATGTGCTGCCGATGCCGGCGAAATTTTCGCAAGAGAATGCCTTTGGCGCGCCGGTGGAAACGCATGATGACCTGGGACGAGTCGGCGGAGGAGTGCCCGTCGTGGCCTTCTGGACGCGCAATGTGGGCTTGGCGATCGGGCACCTTGAAACATTGCCGCTGGCACTCTCCATACCTATACAGACGACAGCCGAAGGAAGAGTGCAGGCGCGAATTGAGATTCCGGCAAGTACGGCGCTTAAGCCGGGCGAGACTTTCTCTACGCCGAGAACTTTCGTCGCAGTGTATCGCGGTGATTATTACGAACCGCTGAGCGTGTGGTCCAAGGCCGTGGAGCGGGAAGGGCTGACGCGGCCAAAGAACAACGATGAAAATTATGCGGTGAGCTGGTGCGGCTGGGGCTACGAGTCCGACGTGACGCCAAAACAGATGACCGACACGATCCCGAAGTTGAAGGAGCTGGGAATTCACTGGGCTACGCTCGACGATCGTTGGTTTAACGATTATGGGGATTGGCAACCGCGCAAGGATACCTTTGGCGGAGACGCCATTCAGAAAATGGTGAAAGATTTTCATGAGCAAGGAATCAAAGTGCAATTGTGGTGGCTGCCGCTGGCTGTGGAGGATGGGAGATACAAATACGGGGACCACAAATACATCGTTTCGGATGTGGTGAAGGAGCATCCGGACTGGCTGATTCTGGATGAAAAAGGACAGCCGGCACGGATGACGCGGAATTTAGCGACCCTTTGCCCGGCGGTGCCGGAGGTGCGCGAATACTACAAGAAGCTGACGGAACGTTTTATCCGGGATTGGGACTTTGACGGGCACAAGCTGGACAATATTTATGCCACGCCGCGTTGCTACAACCCGAAACATCATCATAAATCGCCGCTGGACTCTGTTTATGCCATGGGGGAAGTGTACAAGACAATTTTCGAAACCACGCGGGCGCTGAAGGCGGACAGTGTGACGCAAAGCTGTCCATGCGGAACACCGCCAAGCCTGGCTTGGCTGCGTTATATGGATCAAGCGGTGACGGCGGATCCAGTGGGCTCCGTGCAAGTGCGCCGGCGGATCAAAATGTACAAAGCTCTGCTGGGGCCAAATGCGGCCATCTATGGGGATCATGTGGAGCTGTCCCGCATTACCGGTGCCAACACCAACAACGAGCAGGACATTGGGGATGACTTCGCGTCCACGCTGGGAACCGGTGGAGTGCTGGGAACGAAGTTTACGTGGCCGGATTATGGCCCGAAGCTGAAGAACGTGTATCTGAATCCAGAGAAGGAAGCGCATTGGAAAAAATGGATCGCGCTATACAACGAAAAGATGCTGTCCAAGGGAAACTTCCTGGACTTGTACGTGTATGGCTACGATTCGCCCGAGGCGTATGCGATTGAGAAGGACGGCGCGATGTACTACGCGTTTTATGCGCCCAGCGGGACGGATAAGAGCAGCGCAGGTGTGAAGTGGAAGGGCGAAGTGGAACTGCGTGGGCTCGGGAAGCGAAGTTACCATGTGACCGACTATGTGGATGGAAAAGATTATGGAACGGTGACCGGGCCTACCGCGAAATTGCAGGTGGAGTTTACGGGTGATTTGTTGCTGGAGGCGAACTAGAGACGCAATCCCGCGTTTGCAATATGCCCTTACGAAGAGAGGAATGCTTCGCGGTGCCTGGCGTCGCGGAAGGCTTCTGTTCCGCCGCTGCGCGTGGTGGAGAGTGCGCCTGTGAGGTTGCCGTACCGCAGACATTCGGAGATTTGGGCGCCGCGAATGAATTGATGCAGGAAACCGGCGTCGAAACTGTCGCCGGCGCCGATGGTGTCTACCGGGGTGACTTTAGGCGACATGGACTCGAAGATTTCTGATCGCCGGCGTGCTAGCGAGCCTTTTTCGCCGCGTTTCATGATTACCAAGGGAACCCTGGTCGCTAAGAAGTTCAAGGCCAGCATCGGATCATTGACTCGGGCGAGGCGGCAGGCCTCCTGTTCATTGGGCAGCAAAACATCGACCCAATGCAAAAGTTCAAGGACGTCGGCCTCCCAGAGGTCTTCGGGATCGTCGTTGGTATCCAGAGAGGTGGAAAGCCCGGCTTGCTTGGCGAGACGAAAAAGATCCGCGATACGGGGACGCAGGGCCTTTTGCAGAAAAAAAGAGGAGAGGTGCAGATGCCGGGCGTGGAAGACTTTGGCGAGGTCCAGGTCTTCAAAGCGCATCTGGGCCATGACGCCGGGGTAGGTGAGAATGAAGCGCTTTTCGGGCTGCGGAAGGATGACGGTGAGGCCGGTTTGCTGCGCGGGAAATGTTCGAACCGCCGAGACGTCCACGCCGCTTTGCTCCAGGCGCTCCAGGCAGATTTTGCCAAGAGGGTCTTCGCCGATGGCGGAATGAAAGGCGACGCGATTCCCAAGAAGGGCGAAATTATGGGCAAAGATTGCTGAAGAGCTACCGAGCGTGAGGCTCAGATTGGAAGCGAGGTGCTCGCGGTCCAGTTCGAAATGGCTGGGAAGGCCGTATAGAACAAGATCGAGATTCAGCTCGCCAACGACGCTGATGTCGAATTTATTGTCGCTGGTCATTTGCCGGCTCGACGAGCGGTCAATCCAGAAGAACTACGCGGCTGAGGTTTTTCGGTTCGTCGGGATTTAGACCTTTTTTTGCTCCGGTGTGATAGCCGAGAAGTTGTGCGGGGACGATGAACGGGGCGAGAAGGAAGGGTTGCGAAACTCCGGCGCGCAGTTCGAAGAGGAGATCGGAGGCTTTGCGAACGGCGTCGCTGGCGCGATTGCAGACGGAGACGATCGTGCCGCCGAGTTCCTTCATCTCCAGCAACACCTCCGTTTCTGCCTGCACACCGGATTCGCTGAGGAAGAACATGAGGCAGGTGTCTGGCGCGACGATGGATTTCGGGCCGTGGCGGAATTCCAGGGTGTGATAGGCCTGGGCGTAAGAATGCGACATTTCCGTGACCTTGAGCGCGCCCTCGCGAGCGATGGGAAATAGAGGGCCTTGGCCGAGATATATATAGTCCGCGAACGCATGGCTAGCGACAAAGATCTGCAGACGATGATTCCATGCTTCAATGGAAGAGGCTAGCGCGGTCGCCACAGTTTCGAGGGATGTGGAGAAGTCCAGCACACCAGCGGTTTCCGCGGCGAGCTGAACGAGGGCAAAAAGCATGGAGCTGAACGAACGCGTCATGACCATGCTCTTCTCGTCCGCCGCAGGCAGGGTTATGGCCAATTCACAAATCCTTGCCAACTCGGAGTGCAAAGCACAGGTAATTCCGAGAGTCGCAACATTATATTTCTCGCGCAACAGTTCCGCGGCGCGCAAAGCCTCCGAAGTTCGCCCAGAGCGGGAAATAATGACCGCCTGGAGATCCTGCTCGGCGAGCTGCGCCGAGTGTGGAAATAGCAGCACCTCAGAAGCGGGCAAGGCGCGAGCGGGATGGCCGGTCAGCTGCGACCAACCTGCGGCGGCAGCCTCGGCCAGATAAAAACTCGTTCCACAACCGATGAAAAGCCAGGGACGGCGGGTACGGGCCTTTTCTCGCATGGCCTGGAATGCGGCATCTTCCGCCAGGGCGCGGGAACAACTGCGCCAGACCTCCGGCTGCGACAGGATTTCAGTAAGCGTGTGAGAACCGCGAAGGGGCGAGCTGGAAGCGGGCATCATCTTTTCCTCGGTGAAGCGAATTCGCGATGCAAATTGACATTTTTGCTTTCTGACGGAATCTCTCCTTGTTTTTCTTCTCCGTGCGCGTGGTGCGTAAATACAAAAGACGTCAGGAATCCAACGCCAGCGTTTGCACGACAATTTGTTGACGAAAACTCTCGATATCCGCGAGCCTCGCGGCGCCCGGAGAGTCCGCCAAACAATTAGCCGCGGCGCAGGCTGCCGCGAGGCACAGTGAATCTTGCGGCGAATATGCGGAGGCCATGGCGAAGGCAAAACCAGCCAACGCTGAATCTCCGCAACCCACGGTAGAGCGAGGGCGCAGTGGAATGGCCGGGGCAAACAGCACAGGCCCGGCTTTACGGGCGCAAAACAGAAGTCCTTCGGAACCGAGACTTAGAGCCGCGCTGCGCGCGCCGAGGGCCAGCAATTTATGGATGGCGGCGCGCGCTTCCGAAATGGTGTTGACGGGCGCCCCCAAAACTTGCGCTGCTTCCTCGCGATTGGGCTTTACGAAATCGGGCTCTGCGGCGAGTGCAATGCGAAGAGGTTCACCGCTGGCATCCAGCAAGGTCTTGCAACCAGACGTGCGCGCGCGGGCTAGGAGGTCCGCGTAGAGTTCAGGCTGGGCATTTGCCGGCAAACTGCCGGATAGGGTGACCGTTTTGTTTTCTGAATTCTCTGCAAACGCCTGGCTGCATGCGTTTTGGAATTGCTCCCATTCCACAGATGACAGTGGCGGACCAGGCTCGAGAATTTCTGTGACGGTGCCATCTGCTTCCACGATTTCCAGATTGGTGCGAGTCGGCTGACTGGTCACGCAGGCGGTGGCGCGAATTCCCAGGGAAGAAAGACCCGCCTTGAGCTCTTCGCCGCTTGTTCCGCCGCAAGGGCCGATCCAGTGCGGCTGGGCACCAAGGGTCTGCAGCACCATGGTCACATGCGCGGACTTTCCGCCAGGAAAACTTTGCACCGCGCATGCGCGATTAACCTGCCCGCGCAAAAGCGACGGCATTGTCAGCCGCTTGTCGATTGCCGGATTGGGGCTAACACACAAGAACATGGCGCGATTCCGTCGTTACCCCCTGGCGCCGGAAGAGGCGCCGATTTTTTCAAACCAGGGTCGCGCAGCGCTGAGATGGGCGTTTACGTTCTGAATATTTCGCACGCCGTGCTCCTGCAACCAGTCATCGAGCGCGCAAGCGCCGTGCTGCACGAAGACCGGCACGCCGCCTTGCCAGATTGCGCGCCCGCAGAGCACACCAGAGAAGTCCGAGCCAGCTTCGGCGGCCAGCGACAAGGCATCGGTAAAGAGCTGGTTCGGAACGCCTTCCGACAAATAGATGAAGGGCAAGGAAGCGGCCTGTGAAGCATGTTTAAAGTGTGAGCGCGCTTGGGAACGGGAGTAAACCGCTTGCGAACGCGGCAAACTGGAAGACTCGACGAAGTGCATATTTACTGGCACACCGACCTTCAACACGTCGACGGCGTAGCTCGGCTTGCAGAATTCCGCAATCGAGCGAGTAACCGCGTCGGGCTTTATGCGCGCAAACTCCGGACCCTTTTCGTCCAGATCATCGTGATAGCTGACGATCTCGAGAAAAAATGGAAGCTCGCCCTCGTGGCATTCTTCGCCTACGCGCGTAACCCAAGCCTGCTTGTACACGTTGATATCGGCGTTGCTGAACGGAGAGTAGTACAGCAACACCTTCACGGCATCGGCGCCAGAATTTTTCAACCGCGCCACGCTGAAATCATCCAACAAGCGCGGGAGGCGTCCCGGAACACCTTTGTCGTAACCACTTTGCTCATACGCGAGAAGAAGTCCGCAGTTCGGGGAGCGCCGGCTCGCAGCGGGCAATCCGTATTCCGGATCGAGTAGAATGGCGCTGGCGTGAGGGGTAAGAAACTCGCTGACCTTCTCTTTGAACTGCACCAGCCACTCGGCGGGGACGTCGCTAGCATGGCGTCCGCTGGCCTTGGCGAACAGCTTGCGCAAGGCGCTGCGCTGATCAATCGCCAGCGCAGCGATGATGCCGCGCTGGTTTGCCAGGGCGCGCAAGCGGTTCTGTTTTGCTGTCGAGAGTGACAAAAGATGCTCCCTAAATACGTTGGAATCTACTGAGCTTCGTCAAGCCAAGCAACTGCGGCGCGATCGAACGCCGGAAGAGAGAATGTTTGCGTGCCACGCACCGTCGTGGAGGTGACCACCTGCTCCTCTCCCAGAAACGGGAGGAAGTGCAGAAGACACTTGTGCTGACAGGGCACCGTGATTTTTGCGGAGTTGTCCGGCGAGGGCCGCAGATTGTGGCGAGGAACGATTCCCGCAAAGTTCATCAGAAATACGTGCGCGTGGCCATCGACCATGGCCGTGTTGGACGCCACGAGGGGCGATGCGCTGACGACCAGATCTTTCGAGGGCGCAAGCGCTGCTAGGAACTCGGCCGGTTTATCTTGGGAGCCGGCGAGAAAATCCTTTTCCAGCGCAGTTAAGTACGCGGTGCCCGGAGAATCCTTAAACGAAATGATGTTTTGCGCTGGCGGCAACGCGGTGACATCCATTCCGGCGATAATCAACCTGCCGCCGTTGGCTAAGAAGCTCTGCAGTTGGCTGTGCTCCGAAGCGTTCAAGACGGAGACATCGGGCAAGACCAGAGTAGCGCCACGAAACTCCAGCAGCGTTCTGGGAGTGACTACCTGAAACTCCACATGGTTTTGCAAGAGCAATAGTAGTGTTCCACGGTATGACGGAAGAAATCGCGGGGGATCGAAGTTACGGCTATCCGGCGAAAAATAGACGCCGACCGGATGCATGGGGGCGCGCGGAAGATAAAAGGTCTTTTCGTGCTTGGCGATCCAATCGAAGATTTGTTTGCGCGCCGCGGCGTCATTGGAACCGGCCATGGAGTGTCCGGGAGCGTCCCAAAAATTTGCGCCGGCAGTGAGTTGCGAAGCCGCCAGGGTGCGCATGGCTTCGCTGGGAACGACGTCCTTCTCCCCGTCCCATGAATAATTCAGTATCCAGGTAGCTTTTCCCTGAGCAAACGCGCGAAACGTGAGCATCCCCGCCTGATAGAGAAACCAATCCAGCTGTGTGCGCGATGCGGCCATGTGGTCGCCGTCGCCAAATTCGTATTCATGGGCGATGGCATCCACGACGCCGTACAGTTCATAGACATCCGCACCCACACGCACGGCTTCCTGCTCAATGCCAGGGTAAATTTCCGGAATGACCATGATCGATGGGTTTACGCTGCGCGCGTTTTCGCGAATCTCGCGCATGAAGTTTGTAAAGGTGTCGATACGAAAGGTAACCCACTTGCGAAAGCCTGTATCAGAGAAATCGCCCAGCGCCACGTCTTTGCGCGCATCGAGGCCGTATTGCGCTTGAAATGCCGCCAGCGTGTAGGTATCGAAACTGGCCCAGGAATTTTCCCAGCCGTCGAAGTGCGTCATCCAATACGGGATGTCCACATAGATTCCGTCAATTCCGGTGGCCGCGATTTGCCGCACACGTAGCATATAGATCTTCCGCCACTCCGGAGCGTACGGAGTGATCCACACGTCTTCATCGCCCGGGCTGATCCAAAAAGCAGCTCCGCCGCCAAATACAGCCGGTTCCCCGCTGATTTTTCGCTGGAGCCAGTCCGGATGATCTTTCACGACCGAATGCGCCGAATGCTCCGCATTCGCGGTAATGCATTCAGTCCCCGCAATATAGACAAAGGCGTGATTTTTCGCTTTGTGCGCCCCTTCGGCGACAGCCTGAATGGCTTTTAGTTTCTCCGTGGGATTGAGGAAGCTTTCGTAGCGGCCCGGAATGTCATTGTCGACTTCGATGCCAAATACGTGACTTCCTTGCGCGTCGCGGACAATGGCTTCTGCGTTACTTGAGGTCAGACTATATGCCCCGATGCGAGCATAGTTCGTCCAATTCTGCGCAGGGGCATCAGCACGCGACGCAAGACTGAGTGTGAGCGCGCAAAGCAAAGAGACGGTCGCGAGGGTTTTCATGTAAGCGATGGCACCGTTAGAACTGAAACCGCACACCGATTTGCGTATGGCGGGGAGTGTTGGCGGAAGCGGTCACGGTCCCGAAGCCGCTGCTGTCCACACTGGTATTGGGAACCGCGAATCGCACAGTGTTCGTGAAATTGAAAAATTCGCCGCGAATCTGCAGGGTCATGCCTTCGTGCACGGTGAATTCTTTGTTAAAGGATAGATCTATATTGCGAATGCCGTCGCTGCGCAGGGTGGAAATATAGCGGGGAGCATCGCCGGGCATTTCGTCCCCGGGAAAGCCGAAACATGCCGCGTTGAACACCGAAGCGGTGCCGCCGCTGGCGGCAGCTTGATGGTAACTGACGCTGCTGGAGAGTTGATTGCACAAGAGGTTGGGCCGCTGGTTACCGTCGATGAACGCGCCATTGCTCCCTTCCGCGGTACTGAAAGCGAGTGGCTGGCCGCTCTGGTGCGTGATGATGGAGGCGACCTGCCAGCCTCCGATGAATCCGTCCAGAATGCGATTCATATCGCGGCCGATCCACCGATTGCGGCCAACGGGGACATCCACGATGGTGGCGAGGACGAATCGGTGAGTGGCGTCGTTGGCGGAGATGCCGTGCTCCAGCTTCAGCTGATCGAGCTGTTGCACGTTTCCGGCATTTAGGGTGCCAACGAAGGCGTTGAAGCCGGCAGAAGAGTCGTCGGTGGCTTTGGAGAGGGTATAGTTTCCTTCGAAGCTGATGTAATGATTGGCGCGCTTCTGAAAGCGCACTTGCAGGGAATTGTAGAAGGCGTTGGCGCCAAGATTGGGAAGGCCGGTGAAGCTCCCGTTGAATTGGGGATATGGCCGCAGCAGATTAACCAGCGGGATTTGAGGTTGGTTGTATTGTGAGGACGGCTCGTTGTAGATCGGCGCGGGTTGTCCCGGTACTTGGACAAAAAGATACTGAAAGGGATTATTGACGAGCTGGTTAAGATAGCTCGTAACGCAGCCATCGACGTCGCAATTGGGGTCCAACGCATGCTGTTGAGCAGAAACCTCCGCGCGCACCGCAGAAGATAAAAAGTTGCGGTCGCGGGTGGTAGTGACGTTGTCACCGCCCCAGGGAAGGTGGTTGCTGCGGCTCGCGGAATAATCGACACCAATGGTTATTTCGCCTGGCAGCAAGCGTTGCACGCCAATATTCCATTGGTAGATTTCGGCGTTGCGAGCAGTTTCCGTCCCAAGATTGTTCGCATTGGAGAATCCCCAGTTGGGATTGGCGCCATTTGTTTTTCCTTGTGCAAGGGGAAGGCCCGCGGGAAAGGGATTTTCCAAAGTGGCATAGCGAGACTGGAAAGCGTCCACGGTGGTGAGGACATTTCCGCTGGAACTGAAGGCAGTGCCCGTGTACTGGTAGTTCGACGCGGGGTTCAACCCGTAATAAATTCCAGCGCCGCCACGGAACACGGTTTTTTGATTCCAGGAGTAAGCGAAGCCCAACCGTGGTGCGACGTTATTACGATCCACTTTTAAATGCCGGCCGAAACCGTCCTGGCCAACAAACACCGTCGTGCCAATCAGCGAAGTTGGAGTCGTGACCGTAGTATCTAACGCGGAAGGCAGTGGAATACTAACGCCGGTCGCGCCGCTGAAATTGCTGTATTGCTGCAGGTCGTGGCGATCGGTGTATGGAGTGCTCCATTCGTAGCGCAAGCCGATGTTTACGGTGAGTCGGGAGCTAATTTTGAAATCGTCCTGACCGTAAAAGGCGGTCTCCCAAGATTTGTCGGCGACCGAGGGCTGGATATTCAGAAGCGAGCCGGGATCGGCGTAACCGACGAGAATGTCAGCGAAGGAGTTGCCCTGGTCCGCGGCAGAATAGGACGGAGAGCTGGCCGTGACGTTTTGCGGAAAATAGAAATAGCCGGTGGGATAGTTGGGTTGAAAGAAATTATTGAAGAACTGGCGCTGTTCAAAACCCGCCTTCACAGTGTGGCGGCCATGAATCCAAGCCAGCGCTGAAGAATAGGAATAAAGAGAGTGCGCGAAACCTGTGTCGGTACAGCATTGATTGCCCAGCGAGAGCTGATTGTCCGTACCATTTAAATCCGTCTGGATTGTGGGTAGACGATTCAGGCCGTTGGCCGTCGCGAGGATTTCAGGGAAACCTACGCTCTGCAGCGTGGGTGACACGGATCGTCCGGGAGAAGTAACGCGGTCCACGGCAAAGCGCGAGGTCCAAAGAATGGTTGTGGTGAGGGAATCATTTAGTTCGAGGCCAATGTTGTGGACGTCGAGGGAACCAGCCAGACCATCGTTAATGGTATTGCCGGTGGCGTCCGTGCCGTCGCCGACGATGAATGGAGTCGCAAAAGTTTGGTGCAGGTCGCTGTAACGGCCCGACAGGTGAATCTTGTCGTTAAAATGATAATCGATTTTGATGTCGTATTGATATCCGCTCGTCGACGCGATGGTGGACGTACGGAAATTGTTGACGCCGGTGGGATCGTCCAGATTGGTGTTGGGCTTGGGATATAGATTGAGAATGGCTTGGCCGATGGGATCCCAATCACTCTGCGGAATGACATTAGCGACGCCGTTTAGGGAGCCGTTAGAACTGTCGCCCACGAATTGCGGGCGAGTGCAGGACATCGTGGGATCCGCCGGTGCGGGGCATATATTGGGATTGAAGATTGTCTCGTTGGCCCCAGAAAAGTCGCCATTGCGCTCTGCGAGCGTTGGAACGCTACCCTGGATGTTGACAGCGTCATTCTGGCGAAGTTTCTCGAAATCCACGAAGAAAAATATTTTCTCTTTCTTGATCGGGCCGCCTAGAGAAAATCCATACTGGTCGCGCAAGTGGTCGGGCTTGGGAACACCGGCAGCGTTATTGAAGTAATCGTTGGCGTCAAGCGCGGAGCGTTGTCCAAACCACCAGCCGCTGCCGTGAAATTTGTTACCACCTTCCTTGAGGACCGTATTGACGACAGTGCCGCCGTTATTGCCGTACTCAGCGGAGAAGCTGTTGTTCTCAACTTTGAATTCCTGAATAATTTCGACCGAAGGTTGGTAGTAGACGTTAGTGTTACCGCCTTCGCCTTGTTCAGGCGCGCTGGTCAAGGCGCCGTCGACGCGCACTTCGGCTGTGGCGTTGCGTTGGCCGTTGGACACGAAGTTGGTGCCGGCAGGATAGGAATCGGAGGTGCCGGAGCCCGCGGCTTCAGTGACGCCGCCTGCGAGGAAGACTAGACCGAAGGTGCTGCGGTTGTAAATCGGAATATCGCGCACGTATTCGTTGGTCACGTCGGTGCCGAGGGTGGCATTTCCGGTATCGAGCAGCGGAGCTTGTTCCGTGACGACAACCTTCTCCGAGACCACCCCCGGCGTAACCATGAAATCGATAGTGCCCTGCTGATTCACAGCAAGGACCACATCTTTACGCTGTTGGGAGGCGAACCCGGATGCCTCTACCTGGATGGTGTACTTGGCCGGGCGAATGCCGGTGAGGACGTAAATGCCTCGCTCGTCGGTCAGGGTGTTGACCGCTATACTCGTCGCGTCGTCCGTCAGAATCACTTTTGCACGGGGAACGACGGCGCCGGAGGAATCGGTGACCACGCCGGTCAACTGCGCGGTGTAGGTCGATTGTGCCGCGACCCGATTAGCGCACGTCAAGAACAGGGTCAGCGCACAGAAGCTTAGAAAGACATTGCGTAATACCGCGGTCATAGCTGTCTCCAAGGAGTCCGGATTCCCCATCCCCAAAGCATAACTTACGCTTTGTTTCATTTCATGTCTTTTACTTACTATTTGTTACGAAGTCAAGCGGAGATTCTGAGCAGCAAAACTTTCGATGAGGGCAGGATCGGCTAAACCAGGGTGACTTCCACTTCGGCTTCGCGTAAAGCTTTCAGGTCTTGCTTGGGAATGCCCCGGTCGGTGATGGTTTCGTGCACCGCGGAAACGTCCATAATGAGGGACAAACTTCTGCGGCCGAATTTAGAGGAATCGCATACCACGATAGTGCGGCGTGCGGACTCGGACATCGCGCGATTGACCCGCGCCTCCAGTTGATTGGGGGTCGACAGCCCGTAGCCTACATCGAAGCCATCGACGGCCAGGAACAGCATGTCCGCGCTGAGTTTCCGCAGGGATTCTTCTGCAAGCGGGCCGACGAGCGAAAAGGACCGCTTGCGCAGTGAACCACCCGTCAGAATCACCTCTACATTACTATCCGCCAATTCCGCTGCAATGTTCGTGGCGTTGGTGATAACCGTGAGGCTTCGTAGTTGCCGGCAGCCGCGCGCGATGGCCGTTGTGGTCGTACCTGAATCCAGAATGATTACCTGACCTGGCCGGATCAGGCGCAATGCCGCGGCGGCGATGCGCATCTTCTCCTGGCGGTGGAGGCGTTCCTTTTCCCGCAATGTTTGATCCTGGATGGCCCCGGTTCGAATAGGCAAGGCGCCGCCATGGGTGCGCTCCAACATTCCCTGGTGGTGCAACGACTCTAAATCTTTACGAATGGTAATGAGCGAAGTTCGAAAGCGCTTGGAAAGATCGCGGACGAGGACCCGCCCATCATTGCGTAACAATTCCATGATTTCGCGGCGGCGTTCCTCACTGAGCATCGAAGTCTCTCCGGAGGATGAGGTTTCGTTTTGTTTCCTTTTTGACTCTCTCAAACTTTGCAGGGAAAGTCCACAAAGGGCGTGAAGCGTGCGCTTCACGCTTTGACGGAAGACCGATGCAGGCAAAAATTGTTATTAGGATGGAAGAGGTAGCCGGTGCTGGGGCGATGCTTCAATCAAGTTCGCCTGGCCACCTTGCGGCATGCTACTTTCGGACGGACCGAAATCGCAATCTTTGTGGAGGCTCGAATGCCAAATTTGAAATTCTCCATTCCGCACAAGCTGACGCAGGATGAGGCGCTCAAGCGAATTCAGGACGCTATCGCCAAGGCCAAGGCGCAAAATTCCGGCAAGGTGCAGGATCTGCAAGAGAGTTGGAATGGGAACGTAGGCACACTCAGCGGATCCGCGATGGGCCATGAAGCTTCGGGCACGATCACCGTCAACCCGTCTGATGTCGCAGTGGACTTGGCGCTGCCGGCGATGGCGTACTTTTTCAAGGGCACGATCGAGGGAAAAATGAGTGAGTTTATGGCGCAACTTCTGGCCTGAAGGTTGCAGCTACGCCGACGTGCCCCGCGGCCATCGGCGACGCAATGGCCATTGCAGCCGTTGATCTGCAATCCGTGAGCGATGTCACCTGGTGGGCGCCAGGCGCTAATGGGGCGCCGTCGGGCTGTGCATGTCGTCCGATTGTTTGTCCCGTAAAGTCACGACATACCCTTTGCTTCGAGGGTAGCGCGGACCAACAATGCCGGTGTCATGCGCGCCCCAGAGGGTAACGCATGGCGACTTGGGCGCGTCGGCGGCGTGACCCGACGCGTCCCGGCCAATCCACTGTAGTTCCTCCTGTTGCCGTTATTTCTCACTAAGGACTCTACAAGGACTGGAGGCGGCTCAGGATTTTGCCGCCGCAGCGCTGTGTTGCGGACGGCTGTTGACCCAGCGCAGGAGATGGTAGAGAGCGGAGAGAATGGGTGCGATGATCAGGACACTCAAACCGAAGAGCGCCCAACAGTTGTCCCGGAAGTAGGTGGTGTTGGACATGCGATCAAGCACCACCAGCGCAAGGAAAACTGCAAATCCGATTACCAGTGTTTCGGAGAATCTTTCCAAGACTTTTTCTGAGATGGACATACTTGGCCTCCCGGGGACGTGAGATCCGCCTTCATCTGTGATGGTGGAGTGGCGAAGGGTTGGCGTCAAACCGTTTGTTTGCATGCAGTACAGTAAATATTCGGGGGAGCCACTGCGCCTAGCAGGCAACGCACCGAGCGAGGCGGGGAGGGCACGATGTCCGATGCTTGCGGCTTAAGGCGAGCGCGTCCGCTGCTAAGGCGTTGCAGAGCCTTACTGCAAGGTGACCGTGACGTTCACGGGATGAGTAATACCGGGGGCCGTGGCCATGACCTGGAATGAAAATTGGCCGGTGATAGCCTGAGCGAAAGGATTCGCGGTGTTGGCCGGATTGGTTCTCGAATCGCCGGAGTACTTGGCAGTGATGGAGTGAATGCCCACCACAAGGGTGCTGGTGGTGTAGGAGGCGCGTCCGGTGGCAACAGCGACGCCTTGTGCGAGTGGGGCGCCCGCGTCAAAAAAGTCCACCGTGCCGCTAACCGTGTGGTTTGCGGAAACGAAAGCGCGCAGGTCCACGGGCGTGCCTTGCGCGGCTTTCGAACCGGAAGAACTAAGCGTGAGCGTCGAGGCCGCATTGAAATTACTCGGTTGGTTCACGGACGAGCAACTGCCAGCGAAGAGGACTACGGCGGCGGAGGTGGCAAAAACCAGGACCCTGCAGCGGAGTTGCGATACGCGAAACTGCCAGACGCCAAGGAGCAAGACGCTGGATACGAGCACCAGATATAGGGCAACAACGGCCAGGGGGCCGCGCGGGAATCGCAGATCGCGGGGATGGTAGATCAACTGTGCGGGCGTGTTAGGGATGACACTCGGGGCCTGCGAGGTGATGGTCAGCGTGGTGGACACTGGAGTTCCATCGCCCGGAACGGTTACGGGTGACGGGTTTACGGAGCAGGTAATGCCTGGCGGCAAGGATGCGGCGGCGGGACAAGCGAAGCTCACGCTACCGGTGTAACCCAGCACGGAAGTCAGAGTGAGTGTGGCCGAGCCTGAGGAACCGGCGTTGACTACCAGGGGGTTGCTGGGAGCCACGAAGGTAAAGTCCGGATTCCCGCTGGTGATAGTAACCGGAGCGGCTTGCGAACCGCCGTAGTTAGTATCGCCATTGTAGTGCGCGGAAATCGTGACAGTATTCTGTGGTGCATAGGTGAGGGTGGCGACGCCTGCGATTCGGCCGCTCGGAAGCATCATGGGGACAAGGGACGCGGTGCCGATATTGCCGGAGGGGGAGGTGAAGAAAATCGTCCCGGAGGGTGCGGCTGCCACGCTCGAGGTATTTACGGTGGCCGTGAGCGTAACGTTGGTGCCAGCAAGGACAATCGTGGCGGAGGAGGCCAAGGTCATCGTGGTTTGACCCTGCGTGACCGAGATGCTCAAGGGTGCCGTAGTGGTGCTGGCACTGTAACTGGGATCGCCGGAGTACTGCGCGGAAACATTGTGTTGTCCGGGGGTTAGCGATTCCGAGGTGTCCTGGAAATGACCGCGTGTATTCAGGGTGTAAGTTCCGGCATCCAGCGGAGCGCCATTGTCGGTGAGAGCGACAGTGCCCGTGGGCGAATTGGTGGTATTGACGCCTGTGCACGCAGTACCGGAAGTGTTCACGATGCCGTAAATGGCGTAGAGGGGATTGCCATAGTCGTAGCTTGGCGGCCCGTTGTCGTTGGTGATGCAAACCAGCGAACCGCCACTGGTGAAGGCCAGGGCCAGAACGATCTGGCTGGCTTGCGGCCCAACGGTGATGGTGATGGGCGCGGAGTCGCTGGTCGCGAAAGTGGAGTCCCCTGCATAATGTGCGGAAATTTGATAGGTGCCACCGGGAAGAAAGGTGGTGGATCCGGAGATGGTGCCATTCTGCAAGGTGAAATAATCGGCGGCAAAGGAATTTCCGGTGGAGGGCTTGACGATGAGGGCGGCGTCGCCGGTTGGCGTGCCGCCTCCGCCGTTAGCGGTCACATTAATCGTGAAATTGGCTGGCTGGCCGTGCGTCAAAGTGGTTGGCGAAAAGCTGGCCAGCGTAGTGGTGGTGGCCTGAAACTTAATCGAGGACCATTGGTTGACCAAAACATTGGCGTCCACCGAGCCCCAGCCAGTGGCGACGTCGTAGCCCGTGAAGGCCGACCAGAAAGCGTCGTTGGCATCGCCGAGGTACCCGTATTGGCCTTTGGCGCTACTGGTGTTGCTGCAGTAGGGCGAGCCGCCAATGCAGGCGACAGAATTGGATCCCAGGGTTACATCGTGGAATACGCTCGAACCAGGAACGGCGGCAAGACCGTAAATGACGAAATTTGCGTTGCCCTGACGCGAGCCGGTCTGTTGATTAACCAGCGCCATGATGCCGGCGAAGGTGGCAGCCGCGCCGGTGGTACCGCCGATATTGACAAAATCCAGGTATGGCGCATTCAGATCGCAGCCCGGCCCGCCGGCTTGCCCGTCCTCTTCGCAAATGATGTAGAAGCTGCCGTTGTTGCCGTCGCCGGCAAACATCGAGACGTCGGGAATGCCACGGGAGCCCTGTAGCGGAAAGGAGCCCACCAATTGCCAGGGAGGCTGCTGGTTATATTTGCTAAAGCCACCGCCGCCGGCGAACAGATCGGAACCCGTGGTGGACGGGGATGCGCAGCCGTTTACCCCGTTTTCCGTGCAGGTGTCGTTCCAGGTGGTTTCCGGAATGTACGAGATGGCCGAGCTGCCGTTAGCGCCGTTGCTGCTGTCCCAGTAGGTAGACCAATTGCCAACTTGATTGAAATCCGTTCCGCCGACGGCCACGTTGAACGGAGTGGACGCGACGCCACTAATGGCCACACCTTTGGTGGCTGCGAATTCCGTAATCGGGTTGTCGCAAGCGGCGGAGCCCGTGTCTCCGGTGGGGATGACCACAGTGATGCCTTCGGCGGCGGCTTGTTCCCAGAGCGAGCTGTAAAACACCGTGCCCGAGCTGCCCAAGGCGTCTTCGCACTCGCTGAGGCTCTCCGTGAGGATAGGAGCGAGGTTATTGTCCACGACGTATACGGCAGCCAGATCGACGCCGCGACTGGTGAACGTGCTTTGCGAAACCACCAGTTGGATGGTGGCATTCTTGGCCACGGCACCAGCCCATTGCACCGCAAAATTGGTCTCGATCTCTTCGCCGACGACAATGCCGGGATCCGCGTCCGCAACGGTGATCACCGTGTTGTTGGCCGGCAACCCGAAGAGGGTACGAAAATTCTGCACGTCGCTGAGGTGAATGTTCGAGCCGCTGGCGACAGCGATGGTTTGCCCAGAGCCATCGATGCCCGCGGTGTAGAGCGGCGCGACATCATAAATAGTGGCGAAATCAGCGGGCGTCACGCCATAACAATTTCCTGCCGAGGAGCAACCGCTCTGCGGGTAGGTAAACAACGGTTGAGGACCGGATTTTCCCGCCATGGAAGACGTCGCGGCCAGCCGGGCATAACGCATTTCCGAGGCCGTGGGAAAATTATTGAGGGAGACGAAGCCCTTTAGTACGGGAGCAAGACCAGCGGGAATCTGCGGGTCGGATTGGTTGGCGAAGTATTCGTTGCCTTGAACCTTGTACTTATGAATTTCCGTGTGGAACGCGGATTTGACTTGGCCCGCGGTGCCGGAAATCTCCAGGATGTTTCGGCCTGCAGTGGTACGGGCGACTTGAAAACCCTGCAAAGCCAGCCAAGCTTTCACCTGGTTCAGGGTATCGTCCGGCGGACCAAATTGCTGGCCGAACTCCTCCGGCGTGAGCCATTTGTGATACGAGGGCGAATTCTTATCCTGCTGGTCCTGCAGCAATTTCTGCAACGCGGATTCCTGCTCCGGAGTGCGCTGAAGAAGCAACAGCATGCGATTCATGGCGAGAGAATCGGGAGCCGGCCCAGAGTCGTTCTTGAGCGTCGCAAACGGGTGCACGTTGCCCTGGAGGGTAACAAAAGCCTTAGACGACGAAGCACCAGACTGCTGCTGGACAGCCGAGCTTTGCGCGACGCATGTCCATGAAAACGCGGACACCAGGAGCGAGAGGATAAGACAAGGCACAAGACTGTGACGGATTCGATCGATCATTCGCATGGATAGTTCGCAAGAAAATATGAGCTTTTCTTTCCCAAGAGGCGGACTGACCTGGACTGGGCGCCCCAATTTAGGGTCCGGGTAGTCTATCCGTCTCTCAAACAGCGATTGTTACTGGCAGCTTAAAAGTATGTGTCTATTCGGAGTCGCTCCGCACTGCCCTGCGCGCGGGCGGCGGCACCCCCGCGCGCCTAGAACAAAAACTTGACGCCTAGCTGCACGGTGCGCGGACGATGCGCATCGACCGGGTGCAGAAACGAACTGCCCGAAAGGCAATTCGTCTCGTCTGCCGCCGTCGGTGTCCAGCCGGCGGTGTAGTTTGGGCCGCCGTAACACGAGATGGTGTTGTTCACGTTTCCTCGGTTGGGGTCGAAGATGCGGAATTGCGTGTGATTAAAGGTGTTAAACGTCTCCGCGCGAAATTGCAGGGAGCGCGATTCGCCAATGCGGACGGTCTTGAAGACCGAGGTATCGAAATTGGTGCGCGCTGGATTGTTGAAGGAGTTGCGCCCGACGTCGCCGAAGGTCAGGCCGCGGGGCGCGACGAATTCATTGGGATTACCCAACAGCGGGCCGAAACTGTTGGTAATTTGATTGGCAGATATCGGCGTAGGGGCATTGGGATTGTAGTCGGCGTAGGAGCCAAAGCTGATGTTGTTGATTGCGCCCGCGCTATCCGCGATCGAAGCTCCATTCGGACTTGCGCCATTGATGATGCTGAACGGCGTCCCGGATTGATGAACAATCACTCCAGAAAGTTCCCAGCCATCGATAAATTTACCCGGACCAGACTTTGAAGCCACCTGGTTGGTGGGATCGCTGTCGGCCCAAGAATTGAGAATCGTGGCCAGGCGCCGAAGTGGCAGTTGATAGATGTAACTGATGGCCAAGGCGTGCCGCTCGTCGAAATCCGAACTGGCATGGTTGGCAGCAAGATCGTAGGAATTAACCAGGCTGGCGTCCGTTCGGTCCGACGAGTCGTCCAGCGAATGGCTGTAGGTATAGGAGACGCTGAGAGTTAGAGGTCCCGCAACTTTACGAAGAGTGGCCTGCAGGGCGTTGTAGCTGGAGTTGGCTATGTTCTGCAGCGAGGTAATATTGCCAAGATTGGGCGCGTTGACCGTCAAGCTGCTACGCAGGGGAAAGGAGGTCTGAACGGGAAACGCTTGGTTACTGCCGGAACAGGCGGCGAGGAGGTTGACGTAGGCAGGGTCACCCGGACCGATGAGCAGGCCGTTGATATGGAAACTGTCACCGCCGCTGCCCACGGCGTCAAAACTCCCAAGACCTGGATTGGAAGGGTCGTAGCCCAGGCAGGTATGAAAAGCAGTGATGGGTTCGTGAGGACCAAAGGGATTTAGGGAAGCGGGGACGGGCTGTAACTGATTCAATTGCAGTTGCGCCGTCAGATGCGTGCCTTTGCTGCCCACGTAGGCGGTGCCAAGGATGAAATGACCGGGAAGTTCCTGTTGAAACCCGAAGCTCCATTGTTGGACGTATGCGAAAGGCGTATTTTTGGGGATGGAAGTTACGTTGAGGGGATAAGCCAGATTGGTAAACTGAGGACCGTTGTTTCCGATCCCCGAATAGGTTCCCGGAAAAATTTGCGTGGCGTTGAGGACCAACGGGGCGCTGCCTTCCAGGGACCCCGTGTTCGCTTCGGCGCCGGTACCGTGCTCGTAAAAGATTCCGTAGCCGCCGCGAATCGAGGTCTTCGCGGACTTAAAGGGCGACCATGCAAACCCGATGCGTGGCTCGGGATTAAAGACATGGCTGTTGATGCAACTGCTAGGAACGCCGTTATAGCCGCAATGCACCAGACCGTTGGTAAGCCGGGGATCCAAATTGTTGAGATCGTAATGTATAGGCGAGCCCGTAGCGTTGTCGATCAGGAATCCAAAAAGTGGATCGACATGCATGGTCTCCGCCAGAGCCACGTTGAACTTCGCGGGATCAAAGTTGTAAACATTATTATTCTTTTCACGATAGTTGCTGAATAAACTCAAGCGCAGGCCGAGGTTGAGGGTCAGTCGCGGGGTCACGTGCCAGTCATCCTGCAGGTAAGGCTCAGCGATTTTGTAGCGCTGGTAATATTTCAACTGCGCGCTATCCTGCTGAAAGCTGGCGATGTGCTGCCCAATCAGGAGATCGGCGAAGGCATTGCCGCTGCTGCCGTTGTTGTTAAGATTGTCGTAACCGAGAATGCCCTGGACGTCGCCGGTCACGCTGCCAACGGGCGGGTTGACTTCGTTGCGTTGCGCAATCAGCAAGAGGGCCCCGAACTGGAGGGTGTGCTTGTTCCAAACCTTGGTCATCTCTTCGCGAATCGTATAGGTCGGGTTGGAATGGTGCCAGGGCGTGAAACTAGTGTCGGCGTTAAATCCGGTTCCCCCGTACGCGGCATTGTTGCCGCCAACAGCAATTCCTGAAATTTTGCCGCCGAAGCCGTTATTGAAAATGTAGCCCTGGCTGCTAAAGGCTGGCGAGGTGCGTGCGATGGAACTTCCGTTGTAGCCCGGGATATTCGTCAACGTGATGTGGTCGGTGGTGTACCCGAAAATCAGCTGGTTCAAAAGCGTACTGGAGAGCGTCTGCGTCAGGCGCGCCTCGGTCGCCAACCCGGGGCCCTTAAAATCATTCTGCACCGTGGGAAAGCTGTTGACCAGGTACGCCCACTGGGGGATGGCCACGGTGGTATCCCAACTGTCGTGAATATAATTTAAGCTGAGACGCGTGTTTTTGGTGAAGTCATGGTCCAAGCGAATCAAATCCTGATGCCAGGTTGTCTGCGGGGAGACCGTGGCGTTGAAACAAGAGTGGGTGGGAGTGTTGCAGCCGCTGGTGGAGTTGGCCAGGGGGATCAGTCCGGCGTCCAGAATGGCCTGGGCCACAGGATCGATGGGCACGTTGTTCTGTGCATAGGTGGCGAACAGCGGGCCACCCGTGGCGGGGTTGATCTGATTAATTCCCGTGGACGGGCAATCCGGATACGCGCTCCGCGCAAATTCCGCGGGGCTCAAAGACTTGGGGCAGACGTCGTTAAAATTGCCTTGCCGCTCCGCCAGCGAAGGAACCCCGCGGTTGTAGGTGAAACCGGTGGGGTCTTTTTCCAGACGCCCTTCCTCGGAAATGAAAAAGAAGGTCTTTGGGTCGCTGCTGGCCGGCATTAACCAGGGGATGCGCAGCGGACCGCCGAGCGTGGCGCCGATATCGTTTTTACGGTATAGCGGCGCATGCGAAGTTTCGTCGAAAAAGTTTCGCGCGTTGAAAATTTCGTTGCGGTTGAAATAATAAAGATCGCCGTGAAATTGCGGCGTGCCGGTCTTCACGCTGGCTAGAATGGTGCCGGAAGCGGTCTTCCCGTATTGCGCGCCGTAGTTGGAGGTCAAGACCTGCACTTCGCCGAGGGCGTCGAGGGAGGGATAAACAATCAGCGTGCTCTGCGAACCGTTAATGCCTGCGTTCAGAACGTCGACGCCGTCTACTTCGAAATTGTTGTACTCCACGCGCCCGCCGTTGACGCTGTACTTCACGCTGCCCTGCACTCCGACTTTGGCTTCATCCTGACCGGTCTGGTTAGTGACGCCGGGGGCCAGGGCGATCAATTGCGTGAAGTTGCGGCCATTCAGACCAAGGTTTACCAACTCCTTTTGGGTAATGGTTCCGGCGATCTGCGATTGCTCGGTTTCCACCGCCGCGCCAACCTGCCCCTCGACAGTGGTGGATGTGACCACCTCGGCAGCCACTAGCGCCAGGTCTTGCCGCAGGCTCTGCCCGGCAGCCAACACCAGGCCTGGTACTTTCAAATCCTTGAAACCTTGGACGCTGACGGAAATGGTATACGTGCCGGGGGTGAGGCCCGCAAAAAGGTAGGCGCCTTGATCGTCGGTGACCGCCGTCTGGGAGATCGCGCCTTTGTCATCAAGAAGGTTTATGGCTACGCCGACCACGGCACCGCCGCTGGAATCTTGTACCGTGCCCGCGATGGTGGTGGGAGTCTGCGCCCGCGCCGGTCCGGAAAAACACAAAAGCAACACCACCACACACACATAAGCTCGCAACAATTTGAGAACCATACCTTTCGGAAAAGTAGGGCATATTGACAGCGCGTGTGTTACAACCGAATGAGTTCGCGATTACAGTCGCGTCAAATGGGCAGTGCTGCACGCAACGCGGACAAACAATAGGTGTCAGGTCGCAATGTTTGTCGTTTAACAAAATTTCCACAGGCAAATCCGCCCATTGTAGTTCCACGAAATGTTTTAACTCCGATTGAATGCATTCTCATCGTCCTGTAACAAACGACTGGTACTGTGCACTCACCCTACAGGTTTTCTTTAGATTGCATCCGCTCGATTACATGTCGCCGGAGCACTTGTAAAGGGACGTAACGGCTTCCCATATTTCCAATGGGACCGTTCCTTAAACCAAACCCAAAGTGTAGAGCGGCAACCAACAGAAGCAAAAAATGGACCGTGTCCCCTGTTCACCCCACCAGCAATGCCGGCTTAGGACGGCGGCGCCCGTACACGAGGTGTGCAAACTCCGGCCCGATCGAGAGAGAAGTACGCAATCCAGCAGTGAAAATCTGAGAGGAGAAACTTGATGAAGTTTTTAAAGCCACTCGCATTAACTGCGACGCTTGCGGCGGCGGCACTTTTCGCCCCCCAGGCCGATGCAGCAATCGCAGTCAGCATCGCGGCCGCAGGTTCCTCCGCAGTGTTTAACGCCATCGGAGACGATGCCGTGAACACCGCGGGAGCGCACTGCGGAACAAACCACTGGAGCAAGAAAAACGGCGGCTGGATGCACGACAACCGCACCGGCCTGCACGGCACCAACATCGTTGACGAACAGGCCAACGTCTGGGTCACTTGGGACGGACTCCCGAACGGCACGACGGCAACCGTCGCGTGCCTTTACGTCGCAGTGGACTCTGGTATCGGGGTTCGCGGCTATATGGCCAACCCACGCGCCGACCTGTACATCGACGCCGCCAACAACACCGGCTTGGTAAACGGTGACAGCCTCGTCGGCTCTTTGGCCAGCGAAGCCGCTGTGCCCCTTCCGCAGGTCATTTTCACCGCCATCAACGGCGGATTGAACGCTCCCTACGCCGGCACCACCATGAACATCTGCTTCTCGGACATCCGTCCCGAAGACGCGCAGTATGCCACCGCCCGCGCCTTGTCCAAGGTCCCAGCTGCCCCGCAATCTCGCGGCGGTTTGGGCTATGGCGATTGGACCGACCCGTTTACCTTCGGAAGCACGCTGGTCGGCACTTCCATTCAGAGCAGCTACGGCGGACAGCTTGCCACCCCGGTGGACTTTGAGATCGCGCCGCTGGGCTTGGATCCCATTTCTGGACTTGCCCCGGTTCGCTGGCAGACCTTCCCCGTTGGCGGCATTCCAGTCATGATCATCGTTAGCAACGCAGACAACTCCGTTACCGGACTGGGCAACGGCTTGGTTCCGGCGGAAACCGCCGTCGGCCCGTGGACCGCAGGCCCGTACCTGGCGAACAACGTAGACCGCTTCACTGCATCTTACGTGTTCGACGGCAGCCTGACGCGCACCACCGACGTACTCTCCAACGGCGCTGCCGTGGCCGCCAACTGCGCCCAGGGCCCTGGCGCAACCGGAGCCAACCTCTGCGGCTTGACCGTAATCACCCGCGAACCTCTTTCCGGAACCTACAACACGTTTGAATTCACGGTTCCCCGCACCCACGACGTGCAACTCTCTCAGGAAGATTTCGTGAACCCGCCTGCTGGCGGCGTCAACAACGCCCTGAACATCGTTGCCGCCTCGGGTGGCACCCGGTTGCGCGTCATCGGCACCGGGCAAATGGTTGCCGCCGTTTGCGGTAACATCGCACCCTGCAACCAAGCTGCCCGCGCCGGCTTCGTTCCGACCGCTAACCGCATCGGCTACGCGTTCTGGAGCTACGGCAACCTCAAGAACCTCCGTGGCACGCACGGCGGCCTCACCGGCAACCAGTACAATTCCGTTGCCAATGGCGGAGCGCCCCCACTTGGGCACTACCTGCTGCTGGACGGAGTGGACCCCGTCTTCACGCATTCCAACGACAACCCCGACGGCGCGCTGAATCCGCCGATCTGCGGGACACCCCCTTGCCCGGTGCTGCCCTTCACGCACGTCATCGACGGATCCTACGGCTCCTGGTCGCTCGTCCAAGCTATCGTAAACAACAACGTGTCGGTTGGCGATGGCTCGGTCTTCGACGACCTGCTGGGCGGTTTGCCGGCGTCGGCGGTGAAGTTCTCTGACTTCGTACCCGCCGGACAGATGCTGGCCTTCCGTTCGCACCGCGATGCCAATGTTGCCGGCATCGGCGCGCGCAACGGCAATGGCTGCGCCGTCGGCTACGGGAACGACCTCGGCCAGGCTATGGGCGGAGCAATCTTCCTCATCCAGAACGACGTCAACTACCAGTTCGATGCCACCGGCCGCACCAACACTTGCGTTGGCACCAGCAACGCCGATGACGGCCTCACCAACCTCGTACAGTAATTTTTACTGTCGGCGAGATAACGGCAGGCGGCTTTTCGGAGCCGCCTGCTTCTTTGTTTGCACCTATCTGGGGAGCGAGGATTTGGCGATGAACCGCATTAAGAACGAGAGCATTCGACGATTTGCTGCAATACTACTATTGGCTTCTGCTATGGCCTCGCGCGCCCACGCGCAACAGCCCGCGCCACCACAGCAAGCTCCGCAGCCGACTTCGCCGGCCGCCCCGGAATCATCCGTGAATCCGCCGGATCAAAGCCAGCTGGAGAACTATCATCTGCCGCGCACGCCCGAGGATTTCAGCACCCTGACGTTGGACAAGAGCGAACTTAAGACCTTCCCCCCAATACCACTGAGCCACGCAACGCATGACAAGTTTACGTTCGAGCGCGTCCGCGTGCAGTGGCGGGAGCTGGATCCCTTTGAGCTATATATTCTCAAGCCGGTGGGCGTGGAAAAGCCTCCCGTGATCGTATACCTATACGGATATCCAGCGGGAATCGATGCTTTTAACAACGAGAGTTGGGCGGAACGTGCGACCAGCGGGGGTTATGCGGCGGTGGGATTTGTGGGCGCTCTGACCAAGGATCGCTTCCAGAGTCGCCCGATGAAGCAGACTTTTTTGTCGGAATTGCCAGAATCCCTCGGTACCACGGTGCACGACGTGCAGATGGTCCTGAACTATTTGCAAACCCGCGGCGATTTGGACATGAGCAACGTGGGATTGCTCGGCAACGGCTCCGGCGCCACCGTGGCCATCCTGGCAGCTGCTGCGGATTCACGGATTAAAGCAGTCGATGCATTGGAGCCCTGGGGCGATTGGCCAAATTGGGTGGCCAAGACAATTAATCTTGCGAAAGGGGAACGCGAGCCGATGCTCACACCGGAATTTCTGGCCAAGCTCGCGCCACTGGACCCCGTGAAGTGGCTGCCCAAATTGACGACGCAAAAAGTATTCTTGCAATTCGTCGACACCGAAGACGCGCTGAACCAGAAGGCCAAAGCGGATATGGAAGCCGCGGCACCGAAGAATGTGGATGTCTATCACTACCCCAGCAAGGTGCAACACATGGCAGCCGTTGTTGGCGGGCGAAGGTTCGAATGGCTGAAGGGCCAATTGCAACCGCTCGGGCAGGTGAGCACGTCCAGTCAAGCCCAAAAATAATAGCCCTCAGTTCGGCTCACAAAATACCGCGCACGGCCAGACAATGCGCGGCACTTCTTTGTATCCGGAACGGATGTCGAAGGCGTTTGCCCGGCTCCCACATGCGGTCCTCGCGCTAGTCTGACGCGGAAGCGGCACAGGCTTTCAATCCTTGCGACTGGAAACCAAGTCCCATATCACTCAGGATTCGGTGCACCTCCCGATTATCATTATTCTTCGCCATTGACATAAGCCTATCCACCAGTTCGCTGAGCAGCTGCTGGTCGCACGGCGACGGTTCGATCAGAGAAAGTTTCTCAAACGATGTTTGCAGCAATCTTTCCGACGGAGCCACGAGTTCCTCGAACAGCTTCTCGCCCGGCCGCAATCCAATTATCTTCGTCTCAATGTCCTTTCCGGGCTCCAGCCCGGAAAGCACAATCATTTCGTTGGCAAGTTCCAGAATGTTGCGGGGGTTGCCCATGTCCAGCACAAAGGTCTCGCCTCCCTGCGCCAATGTGCCAGCGCACAGAATGAGCTGTACCGCTTCCTGGATAGTCATAAAGTAACGAACCACGTCGGGATGCGTGACGGTGACTGGTCCACCTTGGGCAATTTGCTTCTGAAACAACGGAATCACACTACCCCGGCTGCCCAGCACGTTTCCGAAGCGGACACATGCAAAGCGTGTTCTGCCTGAATGGATCGAAGATTGCACGAGCATCTCACCAATGCGTTTCGTCGCTCCCATAACGTTCACTGGATTGACTGCCTTATCGGAAGAAATAAAGACAAAGCGTTCCACGCCGAATTGCGCTGACGCGTGGAGAACATTGCTCGTGCCACCCACGTTGTTCAGCACCGCTTCGCACGGGTGCAATTCCATCAACGGTACGTGTTTATGCGCCGCGGCATGAAATACCATGTGCGGACGAAATCCAGAAAAAACCGCTTGCAGCCGGCCCGCATCACGCACGTCGGCGATCTGCGGTTCAACGGCGACAGTCGACTTGCGCCGCACAAATTCCTGCTCCAGTTCATAAATGGAGTTTTCGTCCTTATCAAGAATCGCAATGCTCGAGGGCGACAAGCGCGCCAGTTGCCGCACCAATTCACTTCCGATGGAGCCTCCCGCCCCCGTAACCAAGACACGTTTCCCCCGGTACGTGGAACCAGCGATCTGCTCGAATTCCAGCACCTCCACGCTTTCACGCCCCAGCACTTCCTCCATGCGAGTTTCTCGCAGTTGGCTGATGTGCATCTGGCCAGTGAGAATCTCCTGCAGGCTGGGTATGATTTTCGCCGGAATATTTGCGCGACGGCACTTGGCAAGGGCCAGCGCCAGCGTCATGCGGCTGGCGGTGGCCATGCTAATGATGACTTCGTCTACGCGATACTTTTCAACGAGTCTTTCAATCTGGTCGCCGCTCCCCGCCACCCGCGTATTACTGATCACGGACCCCAGTTTCTTAGGGTCATCGTCCACAAATCCCACCACATCGTAGGCGAGATTGGTCTCCAGTTCCTTTCGCAGCATGATTCCCGCTCTGCCGGCGCCATACAGCAGTACTCGCTTGGCGGGGAGTCCAGTTGCGGCTTTTGATCTTCTTTGCCTCGCATACAGAGCCCGGCGAAGCGCGCGCACGCTCATCGACAGAGTCAGGGAGAACGTTCCTTCCATCGCGATTACGCCGAGCGGGAGTCGCAACCATTCCTGCAAGGCGCCGTGACCGGGTGCAAAAAGTCGTAACGCCACGAGCGCGAGCGAAACAATCGCGGTCGACTTCGCCATCTCGATGGTGTCAGAAAAGGATACAAATCTCCAAACGTGCCGGTATATTCCGCATAGTACATGGACCAGCAGCCGGGCGGCAATGAGCACCGGCATCCACAGCAATAGCTGGCGCATGTCAGCGCCCGCCGGCCAAGCCTCGAAACGGATGGCGTACGCCGCAAAGAGCGAGAGGACGAAGGTTCCGCTATCCAGAATTACCTGGTTTAAGCGGGAATAGAGCGTGAATGATTTGTTCATAGATGACCCGCGAGCCTGTCTCGTCAATGGTGTATCACTGCTCGGCATGTTTATTTTTCGAGCCTACGTCTTCAGAGGTTTTTCGATCTGCTTCTCGGACGAAATCGCGGAGGCGCCCGTGGAACCAAAACTCGCGAATATCTTAAAAAACGTCGCGAATATCAGTCGCAGGTCCCCCAAGAAACTGACGTTGTCACAGTAAATGCAATCGATTGCTAATTTGGGAGGTAGAATCCTGTGGATATAGGCGCTTTCTTGATCCTCCTCACCCGCGAGTAGCTCCTCTTCATAGACATTCGCGCTGGGCCCTGTGATGCCCGGCTTCACCTCAAGAACTCGTTTTTGCCCTTCGGTGTATAGCGCTACATAGTGAGGAATTTCGGGCCGCGGCCCCACCAGACTCATTTCTCCAGAGGCGACATTCAACAGTTGCGGTAGTTCGTCGATCTTTGTCTTCCGCAGCCATTTACCCACCGTCGTGATTCGCTCATCCCCAGACGCGGTCAGCAAAGGGCCCGTTGAACCTCGCTCGTGGAGCATCGACCGAAATTTCAAAATTCGGAATTCGCGGCCGAACTGGCCGACCCTGGTTTGCCGGAAGAAAACCGGCCCGCGATCGGTCATCTTAATAGCGATCGCCACAACTAGAAAAAGCGGCCATAGAACCGCAAGCCCCGCCAACGCCGCCGCTGCGTCAAAATACCTCTTGCCGCTCCGGGAATAAAACGTCTCGCTCAATTCCGATCACTCGTAACCTATCGAATAAATTCGCGATTCACGTCTCGCAGCGCTTCAATCACTCGGCCGACATCGGCGTCATCCATGCCCGGATAGAGAGGAAGCGAAATCGCTCCAGAGAAGCGCTCTTCCGCATTCGGAAACTGTCCCTCACGATACCCAAGATGCCGTTGATATAGAGAGTGTAGGTGCAACGGTATGAAATGTACCGATGTTCCGATCCCGCGATTCTTCAATTCCTCGATCACCTGGTCACGACGGATTCTCAATGCCGCGGAATTCACGTGCACGACATACAGATGCCAGGCGTGACCCTCATCTGATGCCGTGGCCGGCGCCGTAAACCCCTCGAGCGTCTCCAATTCCTCGGTGTACTGCTCCGCAATCTCTCTGCGGCGTGCTTGCATCGCGTGGCACTTTCCGAGCTGCACCAGTCCGATAGCCGCTTGTAAATCTGGAAGGTTATATTTATAACCCGCTTCCGCAATGTCGTACTTCCAGCTACCTTCGGCGGTGTAGCGTTTCCAGGCGTCCTTGCTGATGCCGTGCAGGCTCAGTCTGCGCATCCGTTCCGCATATTCCTGATTCTCTGTCGTAGCCATTCCACCTTCGCCAGTCGTCAGCGTCTTCGTGGCATAAAAGGAAAAGCAGGTGATGTCTCCGATGGCGCCAATCATCTTCCCCTTGTAGCGGGACGGCATCGCGTGAGCCGCATCTTCGATTACCTTCATTTTGTTACGACGCGCTATTTCCAAAATACTATCCATTTCGCATGGATACCCTCCATAGTGCACGGGAACGACGGCCCGCGTGCGGCTGGTAACAGCTCTCTCGATCTCTGCCGGATCCATGTGAAAGGAACCATTTATGCAGTCCACGAGCACGGGTCGCGCCTTAAAGTACAGAACCACTTCGGCTGATGCCGCGAAGGTCATGGTCGGCAGAATCACCTCTTCTCCCTCCTGAAGACCAATCGCTGCGAGCGCCAGGTGCAACGCCGCCGTACACGAATTAACCGCGACCGCGTGCTCCGCTCCCACAAATCGCGCAAAACATGCTTCAAACTCCTTCGCGCGCGGACCGCTCGTCAGCCAGCCACTACGCATTACCTCGGCAACGCTTCGAATTTCTTCTTCCCCGATAAACGCCTGGTGAAACGGTAGAAATTTTGTTGCCAACAGTGACATTAAGAACTCCTCCTTGGCATCGTGCTCTAGACGCGATCGGTCGTGCGCGCTGGTTCTAGGCCAGACGATTTTGTTTGCGCCCCGCAGGCCGGCAAGCTTGCTACCCAGTCGGTTACGAGCTTGGACCATTGGTGGTGCAATTCCACGAATTTCCTGCCGTTGGCGCCGAGCTGCACCGTCAAATCACGATCGCTGAATAGCCGTGAGACCGCTTCCGCAAACGCTGGCGCATTTTCCGCCGGCACCACGATCCCGGCGTTGGCTCGCTCGATAAGGCGCGCTCCCTCCCCGTTCCCAAAAAATATGATGGGTTTTCCGGAAGCCAGCATGGGGAACATTTTTGATGGCCGGGCGCCTTCGAATATCGGAATATTTCGCAACGAAACCAAACCGCACTCGGCTATCGAATGGTACGGGGCCAACTGTTCGAGGGAAACGGGGTCAAGAAAAGTCACGTTGCTAAGCTCCAATCGCTTTTGCAGACTCTCTAAAGCCGCGCGCTCCGAACCGTCGCCCAGAAATAGAAAGTGTATGTTCCGATGGCTCTGCAGCAAATGCGCTGCTTCCAATACGTGTTCCAGACCATGCGCGCGTCCCAGCGTGCCAGCGTACAAGACGATTTGTTTCCCGGTTAGCCCCAGCCGTTCTTTCAGCCCGGCATCCTCGGGTTCCGGCCGATAGCGCCGGGTATCCGCCCCGTTTGGCAGAAAGAGGACTTTTTCGCGCGGAACATTTTTTTTCTCCAACAGGTCATTGCGTAGTCCCTCCGTTACGGCATTGACATACGCAGCTTTGCGATAGCTCCAACGCTCCAGCCAATAGAGTAGATCGAGCGCGATTCCCTTCCCCAGCAAACCCATTTCCGCGATCGTGTCCGGCCACAAATCTGCTATGTTCAAGATGAATGGAACTCCGCGTACCACCGAATATAAATAAGCCGGGACGCTCAGCATCAATGGAGGTGATTCCACAAAAAGGTAGTCCGGCTTTTTGGCGCGGGATAGCCCAACAATTGCGGTGACACAAAATGAACAGTAGTTCAGCATCCGCACCATGCCACTGCCAACCGAGGCGTAAACCCAAACGCGGTGGACTTCAATTCCATTGCGCATCTCGCGGCGGTAAAAACTCCCGCGATATTCGGGAAAGATCTCGCCTTTCGGATAGTTAGCCAACGCGGTGACAATTTCCACCTCGTGCCCGAGATCCCTCAGCTCCCGCGCCATAGCATCCAACCGCGTGGACGCAGCGCCAATCTCCGGCGGATAATATTGCGTGAAAATCAGAAATCTCATGACCTTCGTATTCTCCAACCCTGGCTATGAATCGCTCGGCCGCTCACGCAGTTACAAATTCCCGCCAGTTGATTTACCAGATGATGCTTCGCCGCGGCTTAGCGTGGTCGCGCGATTGCGCAGCGAAGTCGTGAACGTCGCGAAATCTTCAGCCAATCCAGGCTTGAACTTAGCCAGCGCGTTCTTCGCCAGCCAAATCGCCGGAGAGGAGAACAACGGTCGCGCCAGCGGATTTATCACCACTTTTCGTCCCAAGGCTCTTTTGCGAAATCCCAGGCCCAGCTTAAACTTTTCGACTTCCGGCAGCGGCTGAAACGACTCCAGCCCTTGCGAAACGTTTTGAATGCCTTCGCATTCCAGCATCGCTTTCGTCATCGCATAGGTTAAGGCGTTTACTGGGCTATATTTCAGATACTCCGACAAAGCTTGTGTGTGATAGAGATAGGCGTAGTCGTCGACGGTCACGGCCATCGAGTATCCGCACAATTGCCCCTCAACGAAGGCTCCTAAAGCATGTACGTTGGGTATCCCGGCGCACGCGGTCATGTACCGTCGCCAGACCGCTTCATCGGTCATCCACTCGACACCCGATCGGCCTTGACGTTCCAACGTGCTCCGGTTGATGGCGCAACCGCGCTCCGCCAGCAACGTAAAATCTGCGGGCCGAATTTCGCAGGATTCCAAGCCGCGACGCACGCGGCGCCGCGCGTCTGAGGAAAGCGCCTCGAGTGAAAAGGGCTTCTGCGAGCAAACATATTCAAAGCTGGGATCGCCTTCATGTTCTTCACAGGTATACCGCAGTACCGCGGCACCACCCCGGAAAAGCCGCGCCGCTGCCTGTGGTCGCAAATGCACACGCCGATGTTGCGGAATGCTTTCATAGAAAAATTTGCGCTTTTCCACCCACAGCGATCCTTGTGCTGCAAAAACGGGAAGTCCTTGCGCCTCGATAAAACGAACGTAACCGTCTTGTTGGTTTGCGGTTGGATGCATTTTGGATGGACTCGCACCACAGTGGGGATGCGTTTCCCCTCTCACGGCGTTGGCGCAACTTCCACTAAGTTCAGTTGACGTTGTGTACGCGCGCCCAAATCTCCAGGCTGATCGCGCGAAAGAGGAAATCCGCAGGCATCGCTCCGCGGTCTGCATTCAGAAAGCGTTGCGTTTCCCGTAACACCCTGCGCGCATCCAAAAAGCGCTCCATTCGCAACTTGCTGCCGGCCCATACGTCTCGCCGGCCATTGCTCAGTCCTTCCACCATCCAGCCTTTTTGCGGCACGTCAAACCCCAGCTTGGACTTGCGCAGCCGCACATCCTCCGGCATCGCGCCCTTCATCGCTTCCCGCAGCAGCCATTTGCTCCATCCGTCGTGCAATTTAAATTTCGCCGGGCAATTCACCGCGAACTCCAGCAGCTTGTAATCCATCAGCGGAAGCCGCGTTTCGATTGAATGCGCCATGGCGTTGCGGTCTTCCAGGTGCAGCAGCGCCGGGATACTACTCAGCGTCAGATCCATCTTCTGCCGCTCCGGAATCGATCCCATGGCGCCCAGGTTCAGCAGTTGATCCTCGAATGAGTCTTTGAATCCCGGTACCCCGACCCGCTCCAACACCGAAAACGAATTGCGAAATGGCGCTGGGAAATAGCGGCTGGCGTCGCTCATTTGCCAGCTGGAGCGCGTTCCGTTGCGCAGGCTGAGCAGCGCTTCGCGCACTACCCCAAGGTCTCCGCGCCGCGCCATGTCCCACAAATAGAAGTAGCGGTATTTTTGATAGCCGCAGAGCGCTTCGTCTCCACCCTGCCCGCCCAGCAGCACCGGTATATTCTGCTTTCGCGCCTCAGCCATCACGCACCATTGCGCGTAAATCCCTCCGCTCGGGAATGGCTCATCCTGGTGGTACATCACCGTATCTATGTTCGCCCAAAAGTCCGGCGACAGCGGGTACACCAGGTGCTGCACCGCGTCGATAGCTTTTCCCACCGACGCGATATACCGCCGCTCGTCCATCGACGGGTCTTCGATGCAGGATGAAAAAGTGTGAAATTCTTGTTGCGGCGACAGCCGCCTGGCCTCGCACGTCACCGCGGAAGAATCGATCCCGCCGCTCAGTGAAACTCCCACAGGCACGTCGCTGCGCAGCCGCAGTTTCACCGCGTCTTGCCATAGTTGCTTGAACTCTTCGCAGATCGCCTCGCCATCTTGTTCCGCGCTCTCCTCGACCGGACGGAGCATGAGCTCCCAATATTTCCAGACACTAATCTCCAGTGGATAGTTCAACCGCACGGTAAGCGCGTGGCCGCCCGGCAGCTGGTAGATATTCTCAAAAAAGGTCTCGTTCGAATAATCCGTGGTGCTGCGCTCCAAAAACTGATGCACCACTCGCGGATTTGCCGTGCGTGGCAGTTGCGCGCCGTGCACCAGTTGCTTGATCTCCGAACCCAGATAAAAGCGCCCCTCGTGCAGCGCGTAGTAAAAGGGTTTGACGCCGAAGCGGTCCCGCGCACAAAACAGCGTTTGCCGGCTGCGGTCCCACAGCGCAAACGCAAACATCCCGTTGAAATGTTGCAGGCAATCCTTGCCCCAATGCTGATACGCCCGCAATAGCACTTCGGTATCCGTGCCGGTACGAAAGTCATATCCACACTTTTCCAGCTCCGTGCGAACCTCGCGATAGTTATAAATTTCGCCGTTGTAGGTTACACAGAGCGCCCCATCCTCCACTTGCATGGGCATGTTGCCGTGTTCCGAAAGATCCAGAATCGCCAGCCGACGGCTTCCCAAGCCCACTACCGGGCGCTGCATCACGGGGCCGCCATCTTGATTGTGAATAATCTCGCCCCGGTACTCGGACCCTTGCGGAAAGTAGGCGAAACCAAAGCCGTCCGGTCCACGATGGCTTACCAGATGCGTCATGCTTGTCAACATCTGCGCATCCACGCCATCCAGCGCGACGATACCCGCTATTCCGCACATGCGGGTTCCATCAAATTCGTGTAGAGTCTGCACAATTCGCGCGCCTGCGAATCCCAGTTGTAAGACTCGCGTACCGCCTGTTGCCCGCGCCGCCCCATGCTCTCGGCCTCCGCGGGATTAGCGAGCACGTACTGAATGGCCTCGGCGATCGCCTCCGGCCGCAGCGGATCGACGAACACCGCACAATCCACATCGCGCAAGAGTTCGCGCCACAGCGGAAAATTAGAAGCGATCATCGGGATCCCGGCGGCCATATATTCGAACAGCTTGTGCGGCATGGCGCACAAGTTTTGTTCCTCCGGCAAATACAGCACCAGTCCCGCGCTTACGCGGCCCAGCAAGCTTACGATTTGCGCCCGGTTCAGCCTGCCGCGATAACGCACACGCGCCCACCCCGGATGCTGCGACAGCTCCCGCCGCAGGTCCTCGGGAAAATCGTCGCTGGCTATTTCCAGAGTCACTTTGGACGACTCCGGCAAGTGCGCCATGGCATGAATCATCTGGCGGATGCCGCGCTCCGGCAGGATGCCGCCCGGAAAAGCCACAGCAGGCTCGCGCATCTGCCACGGCGTTCTTTCTGCCCCAGCCAGTTCCACTGGGTCTGGAAAATTGTGGATTAGCACCGTTCGCGGGTTATAAGACACGAACCGCTCCGCGATCGGCGGCGATACCGTGATCAATGCGGAAAATTGTCGGCCAGCCGAGGTCTCAAGTTTTCCTATCATCCACGAGAGCACTCGGCGGCTCCACCACGGGAGATATTCCTTCAACAGGATGTCCTTCGGCACGTTCTCGTGAATGTCGTAGATGACCCGTTTCCCTCTGGCGCGCAGGAGCAGACCGGCCGGAATCAGCTCCGGATCGTGAAAGTGGTATAAATCGCCTTCCTGCCGCAGCGCTTCCCGGTAAACATTCCATGCCGTATACGTCATGCGCCGTAGCCGCCCCCGCCCCGCATGGATCGGCACGGCTTTAATATGCACCCCCTCAACACACTCGTCTCCGGTGTGCGGCGCGACAATCGTCACCTGGAATCCCGCCCGCGCCAAAGAGCGGCACTCCTTGCGGAAAATCCGATTATCGAACGCCGAGTGCACCGAAGTTAAATGAACAATTTTTGCGGGTTTCATGGCAGCCAAATAGTGCCCAAGGAGATTTCCCGTGCCGTCCGAACGCATTTAAATTCCATTTGCCGACAGCAAAGCATCCACAATCTTCTGCGACGCCTTCCCTTCCCCATAGGGCGTCGCAACATGCGGCACGTTTTGCGGTGTCAGCACCGCATCGCGAATCTTCTGAGCGTTCGTGCCCACTACCCGGTTCGCGCCCAGCTCCACGGTCTCCGGCCACTCCGTCTTGTCCCGCAGCGTCACACACGGGACATTCAGATAAAACGCCTCTTTCTGCACTCCCCCGGAATCCGTCAAAATCTTCCGCGCGTGTTTTTCCAGCGAAATCATATCCAGATAACCCAGCGGTCCCGTCGGCCGAACTTTCCCATTAACCGAAATTCCCGCCCCCGCCAGCACTTTCTGCGTCCGAGGATGAATCGGAAACAGCACCGGCAAATCCAGCAACTGGGCCGCATCCAGAATCTGCCGTAGCGTCTCAGGACTCTTGGTATTTTCCGCGCGATGCAGCGTCAACAAATAATACCCCGCACTCTCCAGCGCAAAACGCTCCAGATTTGCCCGTGAATGTTTCTCCGCCAGCTCCACGTTATGCAGCAGCGCATCAAACATCACATCTCCCACCAGCGGGGTCCGCCGGTGCAGCGGATCTGCGCCCGAGCCGATTCCTTCGCGGTGCAAATTGTCGACCGCGCTCTGCGACGGCGCCAGCAGCAGCCTGCTCAAGTGATCCGCCACAATGCGCGCATGTTCCTCCGGCGCCCCCATGTCCGCGCTGCGGCACCCCGCTTCCACGTGCGCCAGCGGCAATTCCAGCCGCGCCCCCACCAGCGCGCCTGCCAGCGTGGAATTCGTATCGCCGTAGATAATCAGCCAATCGGCGCGCTCGCTCATCAACACCCGTTCCAGCCGCTCCAGCATCCGCGCTAGTTGTAATCCATGCGTGCCCGACCCTACCGCCAGGTTGTAGTCCGGCTCGGGAATCCCCATCTGCACAAAGAAAATTTCCGCCACATCCTTGTCGTAGTGCTGCCCCGTATGGACAATCTTGTGAATAATTTTCGGCGTGCCCCCGCGCTCGTTGTGACTGTCGATGGCCCGGCACAGCGGCGACAGCTTCACGAACTGCGGGCGCGCTCCGACAATGCTCACCCACGTTCGCGTCGAGCCGTCTTTCTTCGCCTCAATCGTCTTCGCTTCAACGGTATGCACGTTTGTAATTCCTCTCTGTGGTTTCATATTCATCTTTTGCGATTACGACCTCGCCCTACAACAGTCGGTTTCACACACTTACCAAACTCTCGTCCACACCCGCACTCCCGGTGCAACCACCAGATTGCGCACCGGAGTCACCTACGGCCTGTAACTACCGCAACGATCGATTAGTTTTGAACTCGGATTGGCTGCCGAAAATACGGCGAAGCTTGCTTTCAATTCACGCCGCTGGAATACGCATGCTGTTTCGCCTTCCTAATCATCGCGTCAAAGCGCGGCGCGCTTCGCGGATGAAAGGGATCGTACCCCGCGTTGTACGTCCCATAAATCCAGTTGTAGCGATACGACTTCAACAGTAGTTCCAGATACGGCTGCAAATCTTCCACGCTATCCGCGTCGCACTTCCCACACACGCCCTCCGTCATAAAGTCCGTCTTAAGCGTGCGGTCCCGCCAGAGAATCGTGGTCCCGCCCAGTTCAAGAATGTCCGGGTACTTTTGCAGCGCCGCATGAAACTCTTTTGCCCGCTCGGCGATCTTCCTTTGCAAGTCCGCCGCGGACAGCGAGCAATACCCTAGCCCGACTTCTCCGCCGGAGATCACCCTCAATCCGCTAAAGTTTTTCTGTTGAATTTCGTCCAGCATCCCGAGAAACACGTAGGCTGGCGACGGATAATACCCCACATGGTCCACCACCGTGAACGATGGTTGCCCCAAATCCGTGGCCAGCATCCACAACACCGCGTTGGGATACTCCTGATCCGCAATGTCCGCCATCTTCGCTCCCACCCTGCGCAACAGCTCGACGGTTTCCGCAGTGCTCTTCCTCGCCTGCTTGGCCAGTACCGCGATGTCGTACGCCTTGTAGTTCAAATAAAATTCCGGATCTAGCACAATCCCCGGAGTCTTCACCTCCCGCGCCGCCTTCAAGCAATTCTTCCACGTCTCCAGAAAATCCTTTTGCGCCCCAGAGACATTCTCCAAATCCGCGCCGGCGATCCGCAGGAAGTAAGGGTCATTCGCACTCGGACTTTTATACGAAGGATCGTGCGTCACCATGCGGCTGAAATACAGCCACGGCCAAAAATCCTTCTTCGTGTATTTTCTCCATTCCCGCATCTTCGCCGTCATCTCCTCCGCGCTCGGAATCGGCCCGGAGTCATTTGGCGCCACAAACGAAGCCACCACCCCGTCGTACGACGATTGGTCAAATAGCCGCAGCTTCTCCGGTGTGTACGTGGAAGCCTTCACGGAAGAAACCAACAGCAAATAATGATCCCCCAGTGGACCACGGCTAGCAGAACCCAACGCAGTCGAGACGACCTCGCGCTCCGGAGCACCAGCCTGCATGGCCAGCGCGCACGCCAACACCACCAAAACGCCTTGCGTCCAGCGCGTCATCGCGTGCATCCTCTTCATCCGCGCTACTCTTTAACCATAAACGCCACGTGCGTATAAAACGTCGCGAATCCCAACCCTTCCCACTGCCGGTAAAACGCCCTGGTATAATCCCAAAACGCCGAAAACTCGTCTTCCAGCTCGCGGAATTCATCGAACAGCACCAGCGATCCCGGCGCCAGGAAATCGTTCAATTTGGCCAGGCAATACAGCGCCGAGGAGTACAAGTCGCTGTCAATGTGCACCACCAGCCGCCGGTCGTTCCGAAACGTCTTCAGAAATCCGGGCAGCGACTCCTGAAATAATCCCTTCACGCAGCGCGCCCGGGCATCGCCAATCTCCGGCATCTTCCCCTGCACGTGAAATGCGCCCTTGGGATGGTTGGCGTTCCAATCCTCCGGCAGCCCTTCAAAGGTATCGAATCCATAAAATGAACTCTGCGGATTGGAATTGAGTTCGCACCACTTTTTCAGTGTCACACCTTCCCATACGCCAAATTCCAGATATTGAATCGGTTCATTCGCCAAAATCTCCCGGTTCAAATACTCATACAGGTGAAATCGGCTCTCGAACTCCTTCGCGTTCCTGAATTTGTCGTCCAGCACCTGCTTGTACAGCACATTCTTGTTTAGCACTTCAAAAAGCGGAATGCGCTTTCGGTACAGAAACGTCGCCCACTTTCGGGGGTTCTTAATCAGCGGCATTTCCCGTTATTCCTCTTCTTGGAAATCGCTAGTCTCAAAGCAAAACGGCATTCACATCTTGCTGGCTTCAGCTGCCCACCATCACGCTGACAGGTCTCGCCACACCACTGGCCGTTCCGCGTCTCGTGCGTGCGCGCACTAATCGCACCAGCCATTGACCGCAAGCTAAGGCCATCAGCGCTATGATTACCAACAGCCATCTTCCGCGGAACAATATCCAAATCCCAAAATGCTCCAGCCACACCGCCTCCGCATCCAGCCGATTCCCGTACCCATTCCAGCGGTCGCGATACCACAGAAGCGTGGCATCCTGCGTCGCGCTCCCTAGCGCATTTAGCTCCGTAATGTGCACCAGGTGATAACCCAAATCGCGGTGCACCCCGCGTGGCGCCCGTGTCAGATGTGTCA
>Ga0209040_10000241_pt1 | contig 39554 bp, 46 predicted proteins | sample BogFormECP12_OM3_FD_188240 | JGI IMG/M metagenome (GOLD analysis project Ga0209040, IMG submission 188240) | Bog forest soil microbial communities from Calvert Island, British Columbia, Canada - ECP12_OM3 (SPAdes) (version 2) | ecosystem: Environmental > Aquatic > Freshwater > Wetlands > Bog ... | reverse complement strand
GACCGTGACCGTGTCAACCGGATTCTTGCAGCCCGTTAGAACACCGGCCGACCATTCATCGAGGCGAAATTAATCGGGGTTGAGCAGATACAGATATTCGAGTTCTACGAGAACAATTTCCAAGAGTTCACACAAGTGCAGATACAGTTAGGTAGAAGAGGCTACGACTTTCCGCCGATGAGGCTGATTGATATGGCCTTCTGGGTTGCGGGAGGCGGACTGGACTGATCTGCGGCAAGTTGCTTGTGGCTGAAATTGGCGTGCTCTCAGGCAAACTGGCATAGTCCCAACCAACACTCCCCAAAACACCCGGGACCCCTCCCATGATCAAACGCTTCCATGTCCTCTACGTCGGCCAGATCAACCTCGACAACGTCGGCCTCGACGGCACTCCCGCCAACGACCGCCGCTACTCCAACTCCCGCCTCTCCGAGGTGTTCTTCACCGCCCGCCGCATCGCCCAGGTGATGGACGACCTCGGCTACCACGCGCTGTGGACCGCCGAGCACCACTTCCAGCGCGAGGGCTACGAGTGCCTGCCCAACCTGATCCAGACAAGCCTCTGGCTCGCCACCCAGACCAGGCGCCTCAAGTTCGGCTGCGCGTTCAACGTGCTGCCGATGTGGCATCCGATCCGGCTGGCCGAGGACTACGCGATGGCCGACATCGTCACCGACGGCCGCGTCATAATGGGCGTCGGCCGCGGCTACCACACGCGCGAGGTGGAGACATTCGGCGGCCCGCTGATCGACGCCGACAAGAACCGCGAATACTTCGAGGAGCAGCTCCAGCTCCTGCTCACCTGCTTCAACCAGGAGCAGTTCGCCTTCAAGGGCAAGTATTTCACCTGCCCGCCCGAGGTGGAGTATCGCGGCTACCAGCTCAAGGACATCACCATGGTGCCGCGGCCCGCGCACCTGCCGGTGGAAATCTGGATGCCGGTCGCCTCCGGCAAGACCATCGACATGATGGCCAAGTACGGTCTCAAGGCGATGGTCACCCTGAACGGGGAGAAGATCCTGGACGACGTGGTGCGCGCCTATCAGGACGCGTGCGGCCGGCACGGGCAGATGAAGCAGCTCGGCCAGGACATGATCTGGGGCACCGGCCTCTATATCGCCGCCAGCCAGGAGGAGGCGATCCTCCGCGTGGAACCCGCGCACGACGAACGCTACAAGTGGTTCGCGCCGTTCGGCTTCGTGCGCTATGCGGACGAGAGGGGCCGCACCTGGGGCACGCCAGGCGCACCGGCAAAAATCCCGTCACTGCGCGACGGGGTGGCGCAGAAGGCGTGGTTCTGCGGCCCGCCCGGCCAGGTGATCGACGGCATCAAGTCGATCGAGGCAAAGTATCCTGGCCTCGAGGACTACATGATCCACTGGGCCGAGGGCCTGTCGCCCGCCGAGTTCGAGGACCAGCTCCGCTGGTTCGCTCGCGACGTGATGCCGGCGTTCAGCGGCGCGTAGCGCGTCCCCGCTTACCCGGTCTGGATCCGCCCGGCCGCACTAACGATATCGATCGCGGCAATGGGAAAGTCGGCTGCGGTGAAGGGCGACGTCGTTCCATGTACGCCGGCCACTGTCGCGGATTTGGCCTGATCCCAGACAGCCAGCCTCGCCGCAGCGACCTCAACCGCGTCGCGCCACAGCGAGTCCATATCCAACCTCGATCGCATCGATGGGGTGATGCGCCGTGCAAGGGTAAGGTTCCAGGCCGTGACCTCCGCGATCCAACCTCGAACTGCCGGTGCATCGGGATCGGCCGAGAGCAGCAGCAGATGGCTCAGAATATTTCCTACCAGACTTTCGACCGTATGGAATTCGCTTCGTCCCACGTCTTCGATCTCCTCGATGACGTTGGTCAGATCGAGTTCGTTCGGCAGATCACGACGCGACGCCAGGCTGCGCAATGCCGCCGCCTGCCGCTCAGACCAAATCAGGATATCTTCGTCATACAGACTGCCGTCGGCCATCGGCGCCTCCTCGGCACCAATCTGATGCTGGCTGGGGATAGGTGCAACCGCCCTCAGTCGTCGCGGTGCACCCGCTCCATCCGCTCGTGGCGCTCCTGCGCCTCGATCGACATCGTGGCGATCGGGCGGGCCTCCAGCCGGCGCAGGCCGATCGGCTCGTCGGTCTCCTCGCAGAAGCCATAACTGCCGTTCTCGATCCGGATCAGTGCCTGGTCGATTTTGGAGATCAGCTTGCGCGCCCGGTCCCGCGTGCGCAGTTCCAGCGCCCGGTCGGTTTCGACACTGGCCCGGTCGGTGATATCCGCCTCGTGGATGCCGCCCTCGGACAGGCTGGCCAGGGTCCCGTTTGCCTCCTTCAGCAGGTCGGTCCGCCAGCGCAGCAGCTTCTGGCGGAAGTACTCGACCTGGATGGGGTTCATGAACTCCTCGGCCTCACTCGGCCGGTAGTCGGGGGGTAGGGTGATCATCATGGCGCGCCGGTCCTGCCTTTCGTCTCGCTGCGCTCCCGCTCTGGGCGTGTCGGAAGCCGCGGAACCCCCCGGCCCGTCTGGATCGCAATTGCGCGGGCTTATAGCGATGGCCGATAGCTACGCCAAGGGTACGTGAACAAGCTTCAACAAGCTGACACGCAACAATTTTGCCGCCGCTCAGATCTGTCGGCGCGCCAGCTCCACCCGCACCCGCACGACGATGGCCGAGACCATGGCGTCCAGCCGCCGATCGGTCGCCAGCGGCACCGCGGCTGCCAGGTCCGCCAGACGTTGCAGCGCAGCCATCCCGTCGTCGCCCGACAGCAGCGCCCGCTGCAACGCCGCCAGTGCCGCCAGCATATCCTGGCCGCGCCGGCGCGCCTCGCGGTCCGCTACGGTCTCGCCGCCCAGCTCCTGCAAGGTCAGCATCGGGCCGAGCGAGGTTGCGTGCGGTGCCGCCGCCGCCGTTGCCTCGCCGGTGCAGGCGGGCTCCGACGGAACGGTAAACCCCGACCTCGCCGGTGCCCGGCTTGCCACCCGAGGCAAGGTCGGCCAGCCAACGCCCTCGATCCCCGTCATGCACCCGGCTCCTTGTGCTCGCCCCTGCAACTCGTGCCGGGCCTCCAGGACGTAGACTTGGCTCGCTGCGCCCGTTTCGTCCTGGCACGGGACTTGCCCATTGCTTGACCAGACTGGCGCAAATTCCTTACGCACATACTACCGCCGAGGCCCGCCTTGATCCGCTTTCTCCGCCTTCTGGCTCTCATGCTCCCGCTCGCCGCCGCGCTGCCGGCCGCCGCGCAGGTCCGCATCAAGGACATCGCCGACGTGGAGGGAATCCGCGACAACCAGCTCGTCGGCTACGGATTGGTGGTCGGACTGAACAACACCGGCGACAAGCTGGACACCGCGGTGTTCACCCGCGAATCGTTAGTCGGCATGCTGGAGCGGCTCGGCGTCAACACCCGCGACCAGGTCACCAAGCTCGAGACCAAGAATGTCGCCGCGGTGATGGTGACCGCCGAACTCCCCGCTTTCGCCCGCAGCGGCAGCCGGATCGATGTGGGGGTCTCCTCCCTCGGCGATGCCACCAACCTCACCGGCGGCACGCTGCTGGTCACGCCGCTGCTCGCCGCCGACGGCGAGGTCTATGCCGTGGCCCAGGGCGCGCTCGCCACTGGTGCCATCAAGGCGCAAGGCGCCGCCACATCGGTGACCCGCGGCGTCCCCACCTCCGGGCGCATCGCCAACGGTGCCACCGTGGAGCGCGAGGTCGCCTTCCGGCTCGACAAGACCAGCGCGCTGCGGCTTGGCCTGCGCAATCCTGACTTCACCACCGCACAGCGCATCGCGGTCGCGATCAACCGGGCGCTCGGCCCAGTGGCCAAAGCCACTGATCCGCGCTCCGTGGCGCTCGACCTGGCCGGGCACGATCCGGTGCAGTCGCTCGCCATGCTCGAGGAATTGCGCGTCGAACCGGACAGCCCCGCCATTGTGGTGATCGACGAATCCAGCGGCACCATCGTGATGGGCGCCAATGTCCGCATCAGCACCGTGGCGATCGCCCAGGGCAACCTGACCATCCGCGTCACCGAAACGCCCGAGGTCAGCCAGCCCGCACCGTTCTCCAACGGCACCACCACGGTCGTGCCGCGCACCCAGATACAGGTGGACGACCAGCACGACAAAAAGCTGGGCATCGTGCAGGGCAGCGTGACGCTGCGCGACCTGGTGGCCAGCCTGAATGCGCTCGGCGTCGGACCGCGTGACCTGATCAGCATCCTGCAGGCGATCAAGACCGCCGGCGCGCTGCAGGCCGACCTGGTGATGCAGTGATGACCGCGCAGATCCTGCCGGCCGCCAGCGCGCTGCAGCCGGCGCAGACGGCGAAACTCTGGCAGGCGGCGCACGACTTCGAGGCGATGGCGATCGGCCAGTTGCTGCAGCCGATGTTCGACACGGTCGATGCCGCGCATTCGGCCTTCGGCGGTGGCGAGAGCGAGGCCATATGGCGGCCAATGCTGGTCGATGCGATCGGCAAGCAGATGGCGGCGCATGGCGGCATCGGCCTCGCCGTCCCGGTATTCAACGCCATGCTGCGTGCACAGGAGGGGACACGATGAGCGATGACATGATGACGGCTGGCAATGTGCTGGCCGATACGCTGGCGGTGGAGAACGCGGCACTTGCCGCCCTCGATCTGCCGCGTGCCGGCGCAATGCTGGCTCGCAAGCAGCGCGCCCTTGCGGACTTGGCTGCTGTGCAAGTCACACCCGTATCGCACGACGCCGCCGAACGCATGGCGCGGCGGCTGCGGGCGCTCGCTATCGAGAACAAGCGCCTGCTGGAGCGCGCGATCGCCGCGCAGGGACGGGTGATCGGCGTCATCGCGCGTGCCGCGACCGCGACGATGGCACCAACCGGCTATGGCGCGGCGCGCGGCCACCGACCGGCCGCGTTCGCGCTTTCCGCGAAAGCCTGATACTCCGGGTACATGATCGCGCTGGCCCCGGACACATGGCGCCGCCTGCTGCGTCGTGCACCGGCGGATGCCGGCCTGTCATCACTCTATGGTCCGTTGCTCCGTCCGCCCACCGCGCCTGATGGCTGCTTCGTCCTCGGCCGGATCGCCCAGTCGCTCGACGGCCGCATCGCCACCGCCAGCGGCGCCTCGCACTGGATCAGCGGGCGGGAGGACATCGTCCACATGCATCGCCTGCGCGCTCTGTTCGACGCGCTGGTGATCGGCGCCGGAACCATCCGCGCCGATGATCCCCAGCTCACCACGCGCGAGGTCGAGGGGCCGTCGCCGGTGCGGGTCGTGCTCGACACCAACCGCAGGCTGCACGCGGATTATCGCGTGTTTCGTGATGGGCCGGAGACGCTGCTGCTCTGCGCTCGCGATGCGCCTGGCGAGGACCGCGTCGGCAAGGCACCAGTGCTGCGTCTGCCGCGCTCCGGCGCGGGGCTGGATATCATTGCCGTGCTCGCCGTGCTCGCCGAGCGTGGACTGCGCCGCGTGTACGTCGAGGGCGGCGGCATCACCGTGTCGCGCTTTCTCGCCGCCGGCGCGCTCGACCGGCTGCACGTCACTGTCGCGCCGCTGCTGATCGGTTCCGGCATTCCCGCGTTCACTTTGCCCGAAGTCGCGGCGTTGACCGACGGGATGCGCTTTGCCTGGTCGGTGCATCGCCTCGGTGAGGATTTGCTGGTCGATATTCCGCTGTCGCGCGCGTGACCCGGGGAGCCTGCATGACCGAGGCGCGCGCCTTCTGGACCGTCGCCCCCGGGCGCGGCGAGATTCGCGGAGAGCCACTGTCTCCTTCTTCGTCATGGCCGGGCTTGGCCCGGCCATGACGAAGAGCACGTGCTTGTCCGCGCGCTCGTCAGTAGCGTATCGCGCGGCACCGAGGCGCTGGTGTTCGCCGGCCGTGTTCCGGTCAGTCAGCATCAGGCCATGCGCGCGCCGCTGATGGGTGGCGAATTCCCGTTTCCGGTGAAGTACGGCTACAGCGCGGTCGGCCGTACCAGCGATGGCACGCGCGTCTTCGTGCTGCATCCGCATCAGGACGTGTTCCTCGCGCCTGCCGCGATGTGCATTCCGGTGCCCGACGCTGTCCCGATCCGGCGCGCGGTGCTTGCCGCCAACATGGAAACGGCGCTGAACATCGCCTGGGATGCCGCGCCGCTTGCGGGCGAGCGCATCCTGGTGATCGGCGCCGGCGTCGTCGGCCTGCTGACCGCATCGCTGCTGGCGCGCATCCCAGCCGCACGCGTCACCGTGGTGGATATTGATCGCGCGCGTGAACCCCTGGCCCGGCAGTTCGGTTGCGACTTTGCCGGGCCCGATGCCGCGCCGGCCGAGCAGGAGCTGATCGTACACGCATCGGCCAGCGAAGCAGGCCTGCGTCTCGCCCTGGACCGTGCCGCGTTTGAAGCGCGTATCGTCGAGGCTAGCTGGTATGGCGATCATGCCCCCGCAGTGCCGCTCGGCGAAGCGTTCCATGCACGCCGCCTGCGTCTGATCGCCTCTCAGGTCGGCGCCGTCGCGCCGTCGATGCGCGGGCGGCGCAGCCACGCCGAACGGCTGGCACTGGCGCTCGATCTGCTGTCCGATGCGCAATACGACGCCCTGCTGGACGGGCCGACGCGATTCGAGGATATGCCGGACGCAATGCCGCGCATCCTTGCCCCCGGCGGCCTGTGCCACGTCATCACTTATGGGACCGAGTGAATGTTCAGTCTCACCGTCTGCGACCACATCATGATCGCTCACAGCTTTCGCGGCGAGGAATTCGGCCCCGCGCAGAAACTGCACGGCGCCACCTTCGCGGTGGAGGCGGAGTTCCGCGCGGACAAACTCGACCAGCACCAGCTTCTGATCGATATCGGACTGGCGAAGACCGAATTGCGCCGGGTGCTGGATGCGCTCGACTACAGCAACCTCGACGACAACCCCGCCTTCAGCGGCATCAACACCACCACGGAATACGTGGCGTTCCACATCCACGGGCTCCTCGCCGCAGCCTGCCGCGACGGACGCCTCGGCGATGGTGGCCGTGCGGTGACTGGCCTCAAAATCCTGCTGCGCGAAAGCCCGAATGCCTGGGCTGCCTACGAGGCGGCGGTGGCCTGATGCGGGTCGCGCTGATCGTGCCGGCGCCGTTCGATGCGGTGTCCGGCGGGTATCAATACGACCGGCGCATCGTCGAGGGCCTGCGCGATGCGGGTCACACCGTGCGCGTGATTGAACTCGCGGGCACGCATCCGCTGGCGGACGCGACGGCGCGCGATGCCGCTCGCGCGGCATGGGACAGCACCGTTGATGACTCGCGGCCGATCATCGACGGTCTCGCCTTGCCTGCCTTCACCGGCTTGGACGATGCGCTGGCGGGGCGCGACACCGTCGGTCTGATCCATCACCCGACCGCACTCGAGACCGGCTTCAGCGAGACCGAGCGTGCGGCGCTGCTCGGCACCGAGAAGCGCCTGCTGGTCAGGCTTGCACGCGTCATCGTGACCAGCAAGTCAACCGCCGAACATCTCGCGGCCGATTTCGGCGTGGATCGCGAGCGCATCAAGGTCGTGGTGCCCGGCACGGATGATGCACCGCGCAGTCCGGGATCCAGTGGACCGACCTGCCGCATCCTCGCGATCGGCACGCTGGTGCCGCGCAAGGGACACGACGTGTTGTTGCGCGCGCTCGCCAGGCTGTTCGATCTCGACTGGCAGCTCACCATCGTGGGTTCGCCGGACCATGATCCGGTGCACGCGCGCATGCTGGTCGGGATGGTCGAGGAACTCGGCATCGCGCGGCGCGTGCACTTCGCCGGCGAAGTGACCGGTGGCGCGCTCGAAGCGTTGTGGCGCGAGACCGATCTGTTCGCGCTCGCCACGCATTGGGAAGGTTACGGCATGGTGATCGCCGAGGCGTTGAAGCGCGGCGTGCCGGTGGCGGTCAGTGCCGGCGGTGCCGCGGGCAATCTGGTGACGCCGGAATCGGGTGTGGTGATTCCGGTTGGCGATCACAACAATCTGTCGAAGGCGCTACGCCGGATGATCTTCGGCACGGGCCTGCGTCGCGAGATGGCGGAGGCGGCGTGGCAGGTGGGACAGACGCTGCCGGGCTGGCCGACGCAGGTGCGGGAATTCACCCAGGCCCTGACGGGGTGACGGAACGGTTCGACGCCGATTGGCTCGCGCTGCGCGAACCGTACGATCATGCTGCGCGCAGTGTGGCACTGGGGCAGCGTCTCGCTGATCGATTGCCGCGGCGGCCGCGCCTGGCGGATTTTGGTGCTGGCACCGGCAGCATGTTCCGGTTTCTGGCGCCGATCGTCGGGCGTGGGCAGGACTGGGTGTTGGTCGACGCCGACGCGGCGTTGCTGGACGAAGCATTCGGCCGCACCGCAGCGTGGGCGCGGCGCCAGGGGTACGCCGCTACGGCGGCCGGGGACGAACTGCTGGTTTCCACACGGTTCGGGCTGTGGCGCATGCGCGCAGTGCAATGCGAACTTACAACCCCATCGTCATGGCCGGGCTTGGCCCGGCCATCCACGTCTTTGCCGGAGCCTGACAAGGAAGACGTGGATGGCCGGGGCAAGCCCGGCCATGACGATGGGGCACGGTTCGAGGCCGACGTGGTCGTGTGCTCCGCGTTGCTCGATCTGGTCTCCGCGGCGTGGCTTGCGCTTCTTTGCGACACACTGACCGTGCCGCTCCTCGCCTGCCTCACCATCGATGGCCGCGATGTCTGGCGACCACATCATCCTCTCGACACCTTTGTGCGCACCGCCTTCCGCCGCGACATGCGGCGCGACAAAGGCTTCGGTCCCGCACTTGGCACCACCGCACCGCACGCACTCGCCGTGCGCGGCCTGGTGACCGCATCGGCGCCATCCGATTGGCACATTCCGCGCACCGCGCTCCGCATGCAGCGCGCGCTGATCGACGGCACCGCTGACGCCGCGCGCAATGCGCGCCCTGCGCACGCCGATGCGATCACCGCATGGCAGGAGGCGCGCCTGCGCCAGGCACTGCGCGGGAGGCTTGCCATAACCATCGGCCACCGCGACATACTGGTGCTGCCACCGGGAGGATGACGCCATGCTGCTGGGCGCAATCGCGGACGATTTCACCGGCGCGACCGATCTCTGCTCGATGCTGGTGCGCGGCGGCATGCGCACCGTGCAGCTTATCGGCGTGCCGCAGCCAGGCGATGCCGCCACTGATGCCGATGCGGTGGTCGTCGCGCTGAAGTCTCGCACCGCACCGGTGCGGCAGGCGGTGGAAGAAAGCCGCGCCGCCCTCGAATCGCTGCGCACGGCAGGTTGCCGGCAGTTCTTCTTCAAATACTGCTCCACCTTCGACAGCACCGACGAAGGCAACATCGGCCCCGTCGCCGACGCGTTTATCGCCGCACTCGGCTGCGGCTTCGCGCTTGCCTGCCCGGCGTTTCCGGCGAACGGGCGCAGCGTCTATCACGGCTACCTGTTCGTCGGCGGCACGCTGCTGAACGAGAGCGGCATGGAACACCATCCGCTGACGCCGATGACCGACGCCAATCTGGTGCGCGTGCTGACGCGGCAGACCGAGGGAACCGTTGGCCTGGTTCCGTATGCAACCGTCGAACAGGGCGCGATGGCGATCCGCCAGGCGATGACCGCGCTGAAGGAACAGGGCCGCCGCTATGCCATCATCGACGCGGTGAGCGATGCGCACCTGGTCGCGATCGGCGAAGCAGCCGAACACCAAGCGCTGATCACCGGCGGGTCCGGCGTCGCAATGGGACTGCCGGCGAATTTCCGCCGTTCCGGCATGCTGCCCGAACGCGGCGATGCCGCTTCGCTGCCGACGTTGTCCGGTCATGCCGCAGTGATCGCCGGCTCCTGTTCGCGCGCGACGCTCGCGCAACTCGGCATCGCGCGCGAGCTGGTGCCGGTGCTGCAGCTCGATCCGATCGCGCAACCCGAAACCGCGCGCATGGTCGCGACAGCACGCGACTGGATGGCCGACAAGCTCGGGGCCACACCGATCGTCATCGCCGCATCGGCGCCGCCGGACAAGGTGGCAGCGTTGCAGCAGATGCTGGGACGCGACGGCGCCGGCGCGCTGGTCGAACAGACGCTGGCGTCCATTGCCGAGGACTTGGTGGCGCGCGGCGTGCGGCGCCTGGTCGTGGCAGGCGGCGAGACCGCCGGGGCCGTCGTGTCGCGTCTCGGCGTGCGCCGCCTGCGCATCGGCGGCGAGATCGATCCCGGCGTGCCGTGGACCTATGCCGAAGGCGGCGCGACTCCGCTGCTGCTGGCGCTGAAGTCGGGCAACTTCGGCGCGCGCGACTTCTTCATCAAGGCGTTCGAGGTGCTGCCATGACCGAACACGAAACCCGTGATCTGCTGGTGCAGCTTGCCGCAAGCCTGTTCGCACGTGGCTTCTCGGTCGGCAGCGCCGGCAACATCAGCGCGCGTCTGGACGACGGCTATCTGATCACGCCGACCAATTCGAGCCTCGGTCGGTTGGATCCTGCGCTTCTGTCGCGGCTCGATGCCGACTTCCAGCACGTCGGCGGCGACAAGCCGTCGAAGGAGGTGTTCATGCACCGCGCATTCTATCGCGCGCGGCAGGATGCCGGTGCGGTCGTGCATCTGCACTCCACGATGGCCACCGCGGTCGCCTGTCTGCCCGATGCCGATGCGGCGAATCCGATTCCGCCGCTGACGCCGTATTTCGTCATGCGGGTCGGCCGCAGCATGCCGATCGTCGAGTACTACCGGCCCGGCGATCCCGCGATGGAGCCGGCGATCCACGCCGCGGCGCACGATGCGCGCGCGGTGCTGCTTGCCAATCATGGCCCGGTGGTGTCGGGCAAGACGCTAACCGACGCCGTCTATGCGGCCGAGGAACTGGAGGAGGCCGCGAAGCTCTATCTGCTGCTGCGTGGCACCGCGCCGCGATTGCTGACGCCGCGACAGGTGGATGATCTGCTGGCGACGTTCGGATAGTGGCCGGGTCAAGTCCGGCCACATGAGAAAAGGGCGCCGGATGGCGCCCTTTTGCATCGGGCCCGGCTCCACGACGGGAGCCGGGATCGGCAGGAATTCATTTCATGGAATCGGGACCGCCCGACGGCATCGACCCCGCAGCCTGAGCCGCGGCAGCAGCAGCCTTCTTGCGTCCGCCGCCCTTCTTGCGGCCCGCGGCCTTCTTCCGACCGGCGCCCTTCTTGGCGGCTGCCTTCTTCTTCGGAGCGGCCTTGCGACCGGCCTTCTTCGGCGCGGCCTTCTTGCCGTACGCGGCCTTCTTGCGACCATTCTTTTTCTTTGCGGCGGCTTTCTTCGGGCCGGGCTTGCGTCCGGCCTTCTTCTTCGCGGCGGCCTTCTTGCCGCCCGCCCGCATTGCCAGCGCCAGTGCGCGCGGCTGTTCGGTGGTTGGGGTTTCTTCGTTACTCACCTGTAGGAACTCCTTCTCGTGTCGTTGGTTGCAGTCGCGCGGTTGAACCGCGGCCGGGCCGGCGATCCCGCGTGGGCGGTTGCCTGCCACGCGCGCCAATGCCGCACATGCCCGGAAGCGCGACGAATCAGCCCCACACATATCGGCGCCATCGTCTTCGTCGCGTCTGCGATCCCGCATCCGAGGTAGATGCTCGATCGACTGTGCTTCACCTGGACTGGTCTGCGGTCAATGGACCGTCCTTCCGTTGACGTGCGCGCTGCAGCGATTCTGCGAATCGGATGCACACGCACCGAATCCGCTATTCCTTGTCTCGCCCATGGCTGTCAACAAAAAGCAACCGTTTCGTCGCAAGTCCGATGAAAAAACTGCACGCTAACCGCAATGCGATGCATCGATGTCACAGAAAACCGCCGCGACATCGCTGTCGCGGCGGTTTGTGAGGCGAATGCGAATCAGTCAGACGCGCTTGTCGATCGGCACAAAGCGCAGGTTCTCGGGGCCGGTGTAGTTCGCGGTCGGGCGAATCAGCTTGTTGTCGATGCGCTGTTCGATGACGTGCGCGCCCCAGCCGGAGGTGCGCGCGATCACGAACAGCGGCGTGAACATCGACGTGGGAACACCGAGCATGTGGTACGAGATGGCGCTGAACCAGTCGAGATTGGCGAACATCTTCTTGGCGTCAGCCATCGTCGCCTCGATTCGGTCGGCGATGGTGAACAGCTTCATCGCGCCTGCCGACTGCGACAGGCGCCGCGCGACCTCCTTGATCACCTTGTTGCGCGGATCGGCAATCGTATAGACCGCGTGTCCGAAGCCGATGATCACCTCGCGGTTGGCGACCCGCCGGCGGATATCGTCCTCGGCTTCCTCGGGGGTCGCATAGCGGCTCTGGATCTCGAACGAGACCTCATTGGCGCCGCCATGCTTGGGTCCGCGCAGCGCGCCGATGCCCGCGGTGATCGCGGAATACATGTCGGCGCCGGTGCCGGCGACCACGCGGCAGGTGAAGGTCGAGGCGTTGAACTCGTGCTCGGCATAGAGAATCAGCGAGGTATGCATGGCGCGGACGAACATCTCGCTGGGCGGCTTGCCGTGCAGCAGGTGCAGGAAATGGCCGCCGATGCTGTCGTCGTCGGTCTCTACCTCGATCCGCTTGCCGTTGTGCGCGTAGTGGAACCAGTAAAGCAGCGCGGAACCGAGACACGCCATCAGCCGGTCGATGATGTCGCGCGCGCCTGGCTGGTTCTGATCGTCCTTTTCGGGCAGCGCACAGCCGAGTGCCGACACCGCGGTGCGCATCACGTCCATCGGATGCGAGGCGGGCGGCAGCGCTTCCAGTGCCTGCTTCAGCGAGGCGGGGATGCCGCGCAGCGAACGGAGCTTGGCTTTGTAGCCTGCGAGTTCGGCACGAGTCGGCAGCGCGCCGTGCACCAGGAGATAGGCGATCTCCTCGAACTCGCAGGTCTCAGCGACGTCGAGGATGTCGTAGCCGCGATAGTGCAGATCGTTGCCGGTGCGCCCGACAGTACACAGCGCCGTGTTGCCAGCGGTGACGCCGGACAGTCCGACGCCCTTCTTCGCGCGATTGGGGAGTGTTGCGGTATCGCTCATGGTTACGTCTCCTTTGGGGTCTCGGCCAGGTCGTCAGAATATCCCCGGCTTGCCGACGGCAAGCGTGCCGGCGGGCAGGGCAACGTTCAACGTGTGCAGATCACCCGCTTTCAACCGTGCCAGATCCTGCGCAGCCTCCAGAAAGCGGTTCGCCTCGCGCGTCGAGATCATGCCATCGGTCAGCGTGGTGAACTTGCGGATGTAGTCGTCGCGCCCGAACGGCTTGGCGCCAAGCGGATGCGCATTGGCGACCGGCAGCTCATCGACAATGCGGCTGCCGTCCTGCATCAGCACCTCGACGCGGCCGCCGAACGCCTGCTCGGCCGGATCGGTGGAGAGATAGCGGCGCTCCCACTCGGGATCCTCGCGAGTCTCGACCTTGTGCCAGAGCCGCACGGTATCGGATCGGCCGGCGCGGCGCGGCGTATAGCTGTTCACGTGGTGCCAGCGCCCATCCTGCAAGGCGACGGCAAAAATGTACATGATCGAATGGTCCAGAGTCTCGCGAGAGGCCTTCGGTTCCATCTTCTGCGGATCGTTGGCACCGGTGCCGATCACCGCGTGCGTGTGGTGGCTGGTGTGGATGGTGACTTTTTCGACCTTCTCCAGGTCGTCGATATGTTCGCGCATGCGGAATGCCAGATCGATCAGCGCCTGCGACTGGTATTCGGCGCTGTGCTCCTTGGTGAAGCTGTCGAGGATCGCACGCTTAGGCTCGCCGGGAGCGGGCAGCGGCACGTGGTAGATCGCCTGCGGCCCATCGAGCAGCCAGGCAATCACCGAGTCCTCACCTTCGTAGATCGGGCTCGGCGCGCCTTCGCCGCGCATCACGCGATCCACCGCCTCGACCGCGAGCTTGCCCGCATGCGCCGGCGCGTAGGCTTTCCACGAGCTGATCTCGCCCTTGCGCGACTGACGCGTGGTGCAGCTTACGTGCACCGCTTGCTGCACTGCCTGGTAGATCACGTCCTGCTTCAGGCCGAGCAGTGTGCCGATGCCGGCGGCCTGAGCGGGGCAGAGATGGGTGATGTGGTCGATCTTGTGCTTGTGCAGCGAGATCGCGCGCACCAGGTCGATGTGGATTTCATAGCCGGTGGCGATGCCGCGGATCAGGTCGCGGCCGGATTTCCCCATGGTCTGCGCCACCGCGAGGATCGGCGGGATGTTGTCGCCGGGATGCGAGTAGTCCTGGGCGAGGAACGTGTCGTGCATATCGAGCTCGCGCACCGCGGTGCCGTTCGCCCAGGCGGCCCATTCGGGACTGACCCGCTTGCCATGCGCCACACCGAACACCGTCGCGGCGTCCTTGCGTGGATGGCCGAGTGCCATGTCGCGCGCGGTGACCACCGGATGGCGGTTGACCGCGCCGACCGCAACCGCGGCGTTGTCGATGATGCGGTTGACGATCATGGCGGCGACGTCGCGCTCCACTGGGACGCGATCGGCGGCGACGGCGGCGATGTTCCAGGCGAGCTGATCCTCGCGCTTCAGGTTGTCCTTGGACGGGTGCACCTTCACGTCGTGCAGGATCATGCGTTTCCTCCGCTGGCATCCGTGTGCGATCCTTCGTAAGGTCAAGCGCACCACATCGCAACAGAGTGCCAGGGACACTTATATATAGTGTCAGCTCCATTCGATCGGGTGATCATCGGCGAAGTGGTCACCAGCGACGCCATCATCCTGCACGGCTACGTCGCGGTGCGCGGTGAGCGCATTGCCGCGATCGGCGAGGGCGCGCCGCCGCCGGCGAACCAGACGATCGATCATTCAGGCAGATTGATTCTGCCCGGACTGGTCGATGGACACATGCACACGTCGTCCTCGACCGGCTGGCCCGGCATCGAGACCGCGACGAAGAGTGCGGCCGCCGGCGGTGTCACCACGTGCGTGGACATGCCGTACGACGTGCCGAAGCCGGTGACCGATGCGGCGATCCTGGCCGACAAAATCGGCTGGGTGGAGCGCACCGCGCATGTCGACATGGCGCTGTACGGCACCATCACCAAGACCGGCGGCGTCGGCGCGATTCCCGGTCTGGCAGCGGGCGGAATCTCGGCATTCAAGCTGTCGACCTACGAGTACGACGCGGTGCGCTTCCCGCGTATCGACCATCCGACCATGCTCGCCGCGTTCCGTGAGATCGCGAAGACCGGGCTGCCGGTGGCGATCCACAACGAGGATCAGGAGCTGGTGGAGATGCTCACCGCGCAGGCGCGCGCGGCAGGGCACACCGAGCCGATCATGCATTGCCGCACGCGTCCGCCGCTGGCCGAGACGATGGCCGATCTCGAGATCTTCGAGATGGCGCTGGAGACCGGGGCGCACGTGCACATCGCGCACTCCTCGCTGGCGCGCGGGTTCGAGATTGCCGAGACGTTCCGAGGCATGGGTGCCGCGACCACCGGCGAGGCGTGCATCCAGTATCTCTGCATGACCGAGGACGACATCGTGCGGCTTGGCGGCAAGGGGAAGTGCAATCCGCCGTTCCGCACCGCCGATGAAGTGGAGCGGATGTGGGCTTGCCTGACGGCGGGGAAGATCGCGTACGTGTCCACCGACCATGCGCCGTGGCCGATCGAGCGCAAGTTGTTGCCGGACATCTTCGCCAACGGCGCCGGCTTGACCGGGCTGCAGAGCTTCGCGCCGCTGATGTTCTCGCTGCTGGAGGAGCGCGGCCTGTCGCCGACCCTGATGGCGACCTACTGCGCCGAACGGAGCGCCACGATGCATGGGCTGTGGCCGAGGAAGGGCGCGCTCCGCGTCGGATTCGATGCCGATCTCTGCGTGCTCGAACGGGGCGATTACGTGTTCGACGAATCGGTGATCCAGGATCGGCCGGAGATGCGCTGGTCGCCGTATCACGGGCGCCGGATGCGTGCGCGGGTAGCAGCGACCTATCTGCGCGGCGCGCTGATCTGGGATGGTGTCTCGGTGCTGGCCAAGCCGGGCAACGGTCGGTTCGTCCGTCGGCAGACGCGGTGATGATGGGGAAGCGCGATGAGCGATGCACTGTTTCGCCCGCGCAGACGGCCGCTACTGCGGCTGACATTGGCTCTCGGCGTATGCGCCGTGGTGGTGTTCGCGATCGTCGTTGTGATCTGGCTGCGCATCCACGTGGTGCCGCCCGACTGCGAAGACCCCGAGACGCTCGCGCTGGTACGAAGCAGCCTGACCGGGCGCTTCAAGGTGCCGGCGAGCGTCACGATCGAGAACATCCAGACCCATGCCGGCGGCTACCTCGCGTTCCGCTTCGCCTGCGAGGCCGACTTGCGCGGCATCGATCCGAACGATCTGCCACCAGGCACCGTGGTTCCCGGTTCGGTAACCTATATTAGCCGACTGAGGGAGGGCGGCCGGCGCCATGAAGTGTCGGTCAGCATCGTCCCGCTGCTCAAACTGGAGCGGGTGCAATGAGCACCATCACCGCGATGCGACGGCTGCGTCGTGAGGCAGGCCTCGCGGCCAATTCGTCAACTTGCAGGGTATCAGGCGCTCGGTCGGCGCGACGATGACGTAGCTTGGTTGGAACCGTGCCACATCGGTGAAATCGAAGGCGCATTCCGAGAAATGCATCCAGCCGATGCGCGCGGCACCAACATGCTCGAGGAGGGGCCGCCATGTGACCATGGTGAAGCTGTCTCCCAGGACGAGGAGGCGCTTGCCATTGGGTGCTCGCTCAAGGGCATAGGGGATGAAGCCAGCGTAGGGCGACCCGCGAAAGACATCGATTGCCGTCCAGGCGCGTGCCGGCGGATCGACACGCAAGGCGTAGTCGGTGTCGGACAAGTGATCCTGCAGCCCGATCAGGTGAGCAAGATCGCCGGCCGGCACTCGCGCGAGAGGCGCCAGCGAAGTTGCAGGATCGAGCGACCAATCCCCATGACCGATCGCCCGCATCGCCATGTTGAATGCCATCAGCGCCGCACTCATGCGCCAATGCGAATCCGTCCGGCGATACAGGGTGTCCAGATCCGGGCTGGCCGCGAATGCGGTCTTCAGGTCGATCGTGGTGATGCCGCGCTCGCGCAGCTCGCGCATGGCGAGGTCGTATTCGAGCGGGCTGCTGATGCGCCACCAGGGTGGCAGATCGCGCATCGGGATGGACTGTGCGTTGGGTGGCGACAGCACAACCACATTGCCGCCGCTGGCCGCGAGGGCTTGCCGCAGCGCGTCCACCACGTCAACGAAATGTCGGACGTTGTCGGTCCTGTAGAGGGAGCCGGTGGATTGGCCGACGACGTTCTCGCTGTTGTAGAACAGATGCCTGTGCTGCCCGAAATAAACGCGCGGGTCACTCGGCGTCAGGACGGCGTATTCGAGGGCGCCACGCAGGTAGGGCAGGCTGCGCGCATAGCTGAAGTTGTCCCCAACAAACTGCCGCACGGCTTTGGTCAGCGCATTGATCCTGTCGCTGAACGAGGTCTTCCACGCTGCCACACGGAACGGGTGCCACGCGTCGATCGGATCAGGAACCAGTGAGCCGACCATGACCAACACGAGGAGCGCCAGGACGGCGGGACCGAGATAGCGGCGATGGGCTGGAATGAGTGCCACAGTCAGAACCTGTAGTACAGGAAGGGACTGTAGGCGCTCGCGCCCACCTCGATGAGGCACACGACAAGCAGGGCCAGCACCCATGCATTGTCGCCGAGCGCAAGGCCGGTCTCGCCGAACAGGCGCGCTGCGCGCTGGCGTAGCTGTGGCAGCCGCCACTTCCACAGTGCGAGCAGCCCGGCAACGACGAGCGCGGCGCCGGCCACGGGTGTGAGAGCGATATGCATCGGCACCGACAGCTCGCTCAGGCCATTGAAGCCGGCGAGCCCCTTGAACATCGTGATCGCGCGATCGACGCCGTTCGCGCGGAACCAGACCCAGCCGAGGAAAACCGCGAGCAGTGTATAGAGATGCGCGGCCGGCCGCGGTAGGCGGGCGAGCAGCCGACCGAGGCCGGCGCGTTCCATCACCAGGAACAGCCCGTGATGCGCGCCCCAGATCACGAAGGTCCAACCTGCCCCGTGCCATAGCCCGCACAGCAGGAACACAGTCCACAGATTGATATAGGTCCGCACCGGCGAGACCCGGTTGCCGCCAAGTGGGATGTAGACGTAGTCGCGCAGCCAGGCAGACAGGCTCATGTGCCAGCGTCGCCAGAAGTCGGTGATGCTCAACGAGGCGTACGGGACGCGGAAATTGCGCGGCAGGGTGAAGCCGACCATCACGCCGAGGCCGACGGCCATGGCCGAATAGCCGCCGAAATCGAAATAGATCTGCATGGCGTAGGCGTAGAGCCCCACCCACGCTTCCACGAGCCCAGGCGCAGGGGCCTGGTCGAACACGCCGTCCGCGACTCGAGAGATCTGATCGGCGAGCAGCGCCTTCCAGGCGAGGCCGATGACGAAGATCCGCATGCCGGCCGAGAACCTGCCAAGGGTGTGGCGCCGCTCGTGTAGCTGTCGGGCGACGAGCGAATAGCGCACGATCGGCCCGGACACGAGCTGAGGGAACATCGACATGTAGAGCATGAATTCATCGAAGCGACGATTGGCGGTGACGCGGCGCCGTGCGACGTCCGCGATGTACGAGATGGCGTGGAATGTGTAGAAAGAGATGCCCAGCGGCAGCCCGATCCTGGGCACCGGCACGGAAATGCCGGCGAAGCCGAGCAGCGCATTGAGATTCTCGACCGCGAACCCGGTGTATTTGAAGACCGCCAGGACGAGGAGGTTTCCCGCGGCGCCCCAGGCCAGCAGTCGATAGCGCCGGTGATCATCCGTGCTGTCGATCGCGATCGCCAGGCGGAAATTGGCGCCGATGGATGCCAACAGAATCGGCAGGAAGATCGGCTTCGATGCCGAGTAGAACAGCAGCGAAAAGATGATGAAGACGACATTCCTGGTCCGGATCTGCTTGCAACCGAAATAGCAGATCAGGAAAATCGGCAGGAAGCAGAACATAAAGATCTTCGAGGCGAACGTCATGAGGCGGGTTGTTCCGGTGACATTCAGGTAGGTCCGATAGGGGAGAGGCGGCGGGGTAGCCGAAGCCGAATGTGACGGCAAGAACCGATGCTACTGGCCAGTCCACGATTCGATGCAATCCGAGCCCCGGTTGACGCCCGGCGGGCGGCGTCATGAAGTGACCGTCGGCATTCAACCGCCGCTGAAACCGGAGAAAGTGCGATGAGCCGGAGCATCACCGTGGCCGCGGCACAACTCGGGCCGATCCAGATGGCCGAGCCTCGGTCGGTCGCGGTCGAGCGGATGGTTCGCCTGATGGAGCGCGCTCGTCGCCGTGGCGTGGAGCTGGTGGTGTTCCCCGAGCTCGCGCTGACCACGTTCGTCCCGCGCCACTACCACGCCGACATCGGCGAGGCGGACCACTGGTTCGAAACGGCGATGCCGTCCAATGAGACCGCGCCGCTGTTCGCTGCGGCGCACAAATTCGGGATCGGCTTCCACCTGGGCTACGCCGAGATCGCGCACGAGCCGGACGATACCGGCACGCTGCGCAAACGGCGGTTCAACACGTCGATCCTGGTGAACGCCGACGGCGATATCGTGTTGAAGTATCGCAAGGTGCACCTGCCCGGGCACGCCGAGTTCGACCCGCGGCGCAAGGTGCAGCATCTGGAGAAGCGCTATTTCGAGGTCGGCAACTTCGGCTTCCCGGTGATCCGTGCGCCGATGGGCGAGTTGCCCGGCATCAACCTGGGCATGCTGATCTGCAACGATCGGCGCTGGTCGGAGGCATGGCGCGTGCTCGGCCTGCAAAGCGTGGAACTGGTGCTGCTCGGCTACAACACGCCGAGTCTGAACATGGAGGCGGGCGGCTTCGAGGCGCATCATCTGCGGGTGTTCCATTCGCACCTGTCGATCCAGGCGGGGTTCTACCAGAACGCCTGCTTCGCGGTGGCGACGGCGAAGGCGGGCACCGAGGACGGCTGCGAACTGTTCGGTCACTCGATCATCGTCAACCCGCAGGGCAAGATCGTCGCCATGGCGACGTCGTGGGACGACGAGCTGATCACCGCCGACTGCGATCTCGACATGTGCACGCTGGGGCGCACGACGATCTTCGCGTTCGACAGGCATCGGCGACCGGAGACGTATGGCCGCATCACCGCGCAGGTAGGCGCGGTCGAGCCGCCGGTCTGGTCGAAGCGGGCTGCCGAGTAGCGATGTTAACCACGCGCTAACCGGATTCGTGGGAACGTGGTCCAATGAGCGGAATTGGTGTCGTCGCCCCGGCCGACAAGCGCAAGCCCATCGAGGAGCGCCAGCCGCCGGAGCGCGACGGCGGCAAGGGATCGCAGCCGCGTCGCCCTCGCGAGCCGCGGTCGGACGCCGACCTGGTCAAGGTGGAACCGCGCAAGCTCGATGTCGAGGCATAGCGCGGCGGGTTGCGCGGCCATGCGGTGGCTCGCAACGCGACCTTGTGCCGCGGTTTGCGGAATGCTCTGATGATCGCCTGAACCGTCGTTGCGCATTCCACCGCAGGCTGATAGGCATTCGGCGGCGCGGATACGCTACTTCAACAAATCGTGAGGCCAGCGGAATGAAGGACTGAAAGCGCCACCTCGTTGGTAGTGTGCCCCTGCGAGGCCGTGGGCGCGAAGCGGCCGCCGCAAGCGAATGTCGTGATGCGCTGCCTGCCTGAATGATGCAAAGTTACCGTCGGCTGGGTGGCACTGGCCGGAGGGGTGCTGCTTGCGCCGGGAGACAACGGAGGAGAACAAACGCGATGAATGTCGGGCGGACGCTTATAGGAACCATGGCAGGCGTTGCAGCCGCGTTGTTCGCGCTGCTCAGCCACCCGGCACAGGCTGGGCTGATCGGCAGCGGCAACACAGTCAATGCGCTGTTCTACCTCGGCTCGCTCAGTGCGCCGCCCGAAGTCGAGGACTACGTCAATGCCGCGATGATGGATGTCGTCGGCCCGGCACCCATAGTGGCGGGCGGAGTTCATTTCGTAAATATGATCCAAGATGACTCATTTATCGATGTCGCCGACAAGTCGATTACCATCACCAATCTTGGGACTGCGGCGTTCTGCACTACACCCCTGCCGTGCAATGACACCTTCACCGGCTTCGAATTTGTCTTCACAGGTGCTGTCGATATCACGGGCGTCACCGTGGACACGATGGCAAGCGCTCCCGATTTCCAGCCGATCCCCAGCGATGTGACATTCTCGGCCACCGACATAAAGGTGAACGTCGTCGGCCTTGCGCCGGCTGTGAATGACCAGCTCGTTCTGACCTTGACGTTCCCGAGCACCCAGCCGCCGCCGGTTCCGGAACCGGCATCACTGTTGCTGCTGGGCACTGCCCTGCTTGGCGTCGCCGTGACGCGTCGCGGACGCGTCCGCCGTCCGGACGTCCAGAGCCTGCGGGAAGGGGGCGAACACGCATGAGCGATCCGTTTCTTGGTCAGGTGATCGCAGTGGGGTTCAATTTCGCCCCGGTGGGCTGGCAGCTTTGCGATGGATCGCTGATGCCGATCAGCCAGAACCCCGCGTTGTTCTCCCTGCTTGGCACCACATTCGGCGGCGACGGTCAGACGACTTTCGGCGTGCCGGACCTGCGTGGACGCGTGGTGGTCGGTGCGGGCCAGGGACCGGGATTGCAGCCGTACCTCCTGGGCGCGATCGGCGGCGTCGAATCCGTCGCGCTGACCAGCGCCCAGTTCGCCAGCCACACGCATGGACTGGCGGCGGCAACGACGGCGACGACGCCGACACCAGGCAGGGGCGTGGTACTTGGCACGCCGCCGGCGGCAACGCCGATGTACGCCAGCGCGGGCGCGTCCACCACACTGGCCGGCAACGCGGTCACGGCCAGTCCGGGCGGCGGCAGCCCACACGAGAACCGGCAGCCCACCACGACCGTCACCTACATCATCAGCCTTACCGGGGTTTATCCCTCGCGGTCATGACGCTCTGGCGGCGGCCAGGCAGGAGCGGAACGGATGACACCATTCCTCGGGCAGATAACCCTGTTCCCGTACAACTTCGCGCCCAACGGATGGGCGTTCTGCCAGGGCCAGTTGCTGCCGATCAACCAGTACACCGCGCTGTTCTCGCTGCTTGGCACCCAGTTCGGCGGCAATGGCACGTCGAATTTCGCGCTGCCCGACCTGCGAGGCCGGGTGCCGAACGGACAGGGCCAGGGGCCGGGCCTGTCGCCCTACGTTGTCGGCGAGATGCAGGGCGCGGAACAGGTCGCTCTGCAGACGGCGACGACGCCTTCGCACACGCACAGTTTCTTCGCTTTTGCCGCGTCCGCGACGACCAATGCGCCGAACGGTGCACTGCCGGCCGATGCGCACGGGACCGGGCGCGGCGGCGGGTTCGCGGTCAACACCTACGCGCCACCCGGGGCGGCGGTGCACCTGGCGGCCGGCCAAGTTGCGGCGGTGGCCGGCGGCGGGATCGGCCACAACAACCTGCAACCGTATCTGACGCTGAACTGGTGCATTGCATTGCAGGGAATCTTCCCGGCGCGCCAATAGAACCGACTGAAACCGCGCCGCGGCGGCGCGCGGACGGAGAACCCGACCATGGCACAGCCATTCCTTGGTGAGATCGAAGCCTTCCCGTACAACTTTGCCCCGCAGGGCTGGGCGTTCTGCGCCGGACAGCTTGTGCCGATCTCGCAAAATACCGCGCTGTTTTCCCTGCTGGGCACCACGTTCGGTGGCGACGGGATATCAACTTTCGCGCTGCCCGATCTGCGCGGGCGCGTCGCCAATGGCTCCGGCCAGGGTGCAGGCCTGTCATTCTACAACATCGGACAGACGGGCGGTCAGGAGAACCATACGCTGACGCTGTCGGAGATGCCGGCCGGCAGCCACAGCCACTCGATCGCCGCGGTGAACAACGGCACGGCGGGCGGCACCAACGTGCCAAGCGGGTCGGTCACGTTGGGCAGTGGTTATGCCAGCGAATCCGGCTCGCCGGTGGTGAACATCTACAGCTCGGCCGCGCCGACCGTTGCCATGGGGGCTTTGGGCGTGACCGGCGGACAGCCGCACGAGAACCGCATGCCGTTCCTGGGGCTCAACTACTGCATCGCGCTGTTCGGGATCTTTCCGTCACGCAACTGATTGCGGCAGCCAACCCGCCGCGATCAGTTGAACACGATCTGATAGTCCTGATGATCCCGCGACCTCGTGTGAACGGGGATCAGATACAGCTCGAACCCTGTACCGTCCTCGAACACGAGGCGATGCATGCCTTCGGGCACGATCGGCGCGGGCGGGCCGCGCAGCTTCAGGCTGAAGGGGGCCCGCGTCGCGGCCTCCGGTGCATAGGCGTTGCGCTGGTCCACGGCCACCAGGGTCAGCATGTGCCCATCGGGCAGCGATACCGTCTGGCCGATATGCGGAATGAAACTGGCGGCGCTTGGCGCGTCGGTCATGGTATCCTTTCCTGCCCTCGCGGCGTCGGCAACGATGCGAAACACGAGCGCCGTTGTCGAGTGCCTGGGGATGTCCGGCGATGCCGGTGGAGGTGAGTCTGCCGACTGCGGACGGCACGCTGACGCTGCGGCCGATGCGCGATACCGAAGATGATGCGGCGTTTCACTATGCGCTGTTCGTCGCCACGCGGGCGGCGGACATGGCGGCAATGCCGATCGACGCTGCGGGCAAGGATTTCTTGCTGCGGATGCAATACGCATCCCAGACGGCGACCTACCGGCGCGACTATCCGGCGGCACGGTTCGAGGTGATCGAACTCGCCGGCGAGCCGATCGGGCGGATTGTCACCGATGTGGGGGATGCCTGGGTCACCTACGTCGATCTTGCGCTGTTGCCGCATGTGCAGCGGCGAGGGTTGGCGACCGAATTGATGTTGCATCTGCTGGACGAGCCACGCCGGCTGGGCTTGGCGGCGCGGGTCAGCGTGCTGGAGCAGAATGCTGCGTCGCTGAGCCTGTTTCGTCGCCTCGGGTTTGTGGCAGTGGCATCCGCGCCGCCATTCGTACGGCTGGAGTGGCAGACGCCCGCGTGCGGCCCCGACGGGGCGCCATCGACAGCATACAGACGTGGTTGAGTCATGGCATGGACCCGGCGCCCACTTTCGCGCTCAGCGTCTTCGGCTGCTCGGCTCTGCCGCTCACCCTGTCCAGGATGTGGCATTAGCCGGATGGTAACCGTTGCGGCGCCAATATCGCCGAGATGCCTTGGCGGGACCCGCCGCGGCGATGCAGGCGGCAAAACGGCGCAACCCCGTCCGAGGAGTGTCTGATGAGTTCGATAGCTGCCGTCACCGGTGTTGCCGCCACACAGATGGCGCAGGCCGGCCAGGCGATGAAGCCGGTCGATCGCGACGGCGATCACGACAACAACAAGCCCGATCCTGCGTTGGAACAGGCGAAGGAGTCCCGTGCGGTCGCCCAGCACAAGGTGAACGTCGAAGCCTAGGACCGGATCGCGGTCAACGCGATCGCGGCCGCCGCCTGACACGGTTCGATCACCGGCACGCCCGCGGCATCCTCGACGGCGGCGCGGTGATGTGCCATGCCGGTGCAGCCGAGGATCACCGTTCCGACGCCGGCGGCGGCGCATGCGCGCGCGGCCTCGATCAATCGCGAGCGCGCCGCTTCCGGATCAAGCAACGTCTCCATCGGTACGTTCAGTGCCACCTCGGCGGCCAGTCGGCGCTCCAGCCCCATCGCGCGCAGCGCGGCGAGATGGCGGGCCTTGGATGCATCGACAATAGCGATCACCCCGAAGCGCTCGGCACGCGCCACCGCCACCGCCACCGCTGAGCGGAACACGCCGAACACCGGCCGCCGCGTCGTGGCACGGGCGGCTTCGATCCCGGGATCCGAGGCGCAGGCGATCACGTAGGCATCCGCCGGCTCCCGCTCGATCAGGCGGCACATCGGCTCCACCACGCCGTGCCAGTCGCGCCAATCGTAGATCGCGGGCGGGCCCTCATGCAGCGTGACCACATCGAACTGCGGCCCGCTTGGTCGGCGGAACGGCGCCAACGCGGCCGAAATGCCCTCGGAACAGGCAATCGACGAGTTGGGGTTGACCACGAGAATACGTGCCATGCAGATACTGTCAGCCCACTGGCCGGAGCGATCAAGCGGACCGATATGGGGTCGCGACGGCACTCGAATTGCAAGGAAACCGACCATGGCCCCGATCCGCTGGCAGCCGGACCGCACGACACCGAAACCGCCCTGGCCGGTGCCGTCACTGGCAACCGCGCTGGGCCGCGGCCTCATGGGACGCTGCCCAGTCTGCGGAAAGGGCCGGGTATTCGATGGATTCCTCCGCGTGGTGCCGCAGTGCGAGCATTGCGCCGCGCCGCTCGGCCTGGCGCGCGCGGACGATGCGCCGCCTTATTTCACCATCCTCATCGTCGGCCACATCGTCATCCCGGCCATGCTGATCATGCAGATACAGGCCGATCCGCCAACCTGGCTGCTGTCGGCGATCTTCGTGCCGCTCACCGTGATTCTGGCGATCGGACTGATCCGGCCGATCAAGGGCGCCACCGTCGGGCTGATGCTGAGCTTCAACATGCTGAAAACCGACGCCGAAGCCGGATGAGCCGGCAACCGTCCAGCATTGTGGACGGGCGCTTGTCCCGCGTGGTGCTGGATGGAGAAATTCCCTCCTCGCTGCCGCCGGCACTGGAGGCCGATCGTGCCCAGGCGGTCGCCGATCTTGCGGCCGAGAACCACTTCGTGCCGCTGACCGTGAAGCCGGACGTCGCGGCCCCCGGACCGTTCGAGCTGCACCTCGCCGTGCAGGACGGACGGCTGGTGTTCGACATCCGCCACGGCGACGGCACGCGGGTGGCAGTGATCGGGCTGGCTCTCGGGCCATTCCGCGGGCTGGTCAAGGACTACCAGTTGCTGGTGGACAGCCACATGAAGGCGGTGGAAGAAGGCCACGCCGAGCGCATCCAGGCGATCGACATGGGACGGCGGGGGCTGCACAACGAAGGCGCGACGCTGATGCGCCAGCGGCTCGAGGGCAAGATCGCCATCGACTTCGCGACCGCGCGGCGGTTGTTCACGCTGGTCTGCGTGCTGCACCAGAGGGTCTGAGGTTCATGCGGATCGACGGAGTGCCATACCGAACCATCTGGGTCGATCCGGAGGATGGCTGGTCGGTCCGCATCATCGACCAGACCAAGCTGCCCTGGGCGTTGGAGATCGTGCGGCTGACCGATGTGGCGCAGGCGGCGCATGCGATCCGTGCCATGCAGGTGCGTGGCGCGCCGCTGATCGGCGCGGCGGCGGCGTACGGGCTGTGTCTTGGCCTGCGGCAGGATCCGTCATCGGGGGCAATGGAACGCGATGCCGCCTTGCTGGCGGAAACGCGGCCCACCGCGATCAACCTGCGCTGGGCGCTTCAGCGTATGCTGACGCGGCTGCGCAACACGCCGGTCGCCGAGCGCGAGCGCGTCGCCTACGCGGAAGCCGCGGCGATTGCGGACGAGGACGTGGCACAGAACGAGGCGATCGGCCGGCACGGGCTGCCACTGATCGAGAAGGCGGTGAAGCCTGACCACCGCGTCAACGTGCTCACGCACTGCAATGCCGGCTGGCTGGCGACGGTCGATTGGGGCACCGCACTGGCGCCGATCTATCGGGCACACGACGCGGGGATCGATCTGCACGTCTGGGTGGACGAGACGCGGCCGCGCAATCAGGGGGCCGCGCTGACCGCCTGGGAACTCGGCCGCCACGGTGTGGCGCACACCGTGGTGGCGGACAATGCCGGCGGTCATCTGATGCAGCACGGCGAGGTCGATCTGGTCATCGTCGGCACCGACCGCACGACGCGTCGCGGCGATGTCGCCAACAAGATCGGGACCTATCTGAAGGCGCTGGCGGCGCATGACAACCGCGTGCCGTTCTGGGTGGCGCTGCCGTCCACCACGATCGACTGGACGGTGTCGGACGGGTTGGCGGAAATTCCGATCGAACAGCGTGACGCGGCCGAGGTGACCGATGTCACTGGGCGGACGGCGGACGGCACGATCGCCACGGTACGCGTCGCCCCTGCGGACAGCCAGGCAGCCAATCCCGCGTTCGATGTGACGCCGGCGCGACTGGTGACCGGTCTGATCACCGAGCGCGGCCGTTGCGCCGCGAGCGACACGGGGCTTGCGGCGCTATTCCCCGAACGCGCCTGACACACTCGCCTGGCGGTCGCGTTGACCTCGGTCAATGCGCCGGTCGCGGTGGCGATGGCGGCTGGACCCGGGATAACCCCGCACCGGACGGTGGCAAGATCGCCGGCGACGGGTTCGCCAGCCGCATACGCGGCTCGACCGGCACCGCCGCGCGGCTGGCGCCAAGGGAAGCATGGCGGGAGCCGTCAGCGAGGTTCGGCGCGACAGGCAGAGGCGGCACATGGTCGAACGATCTCCGACGGCAGGATCGGCCGCGTCCGCCCTTGTGGCATAATGCGGCGTCGCGGAGAGGAGGCCAGCCAGGACGGACCCATGGCGCACGACGCAACCGGCATCCCGGAGGCGCTTCGCCTCAGCTTTGACGCCGCGCCGTCGGTGGAGACGCGTCGCGCGCTCGGCCATGAGATTGATGCGTTCAACGCGCGGACGGTGCCGCAGGATGCCCGCCGCTTTGCCCTGCTGCTGCGCGACGAGGGCGACCGGCTGGCGGCTGGGCTGAGCGGTGTGCTGTCCTGGCAGTGGCTGTTCGTCGAGGCGCTGTGGGTCGGCGACGCCTGGCGTGGCCGCGGCATCGGGCGTGCGCTGCTGGCGCGGGCCGAGGCGCATGCGGTGGCCGCGGGTTGTCACTCGGCCTGGCTCGACACGTTCCAGGCGCGCGGGTTCTACTTGGCACTGGGCTATCGGGAGTTCGGCGCCTTGCCTGACTATCCGGCCGGCCAGACCCGGTATTTCCTGTGCAAGCGGCTGGTCGGGGTGGTGGAGGCTCCGGCCGCTGGAGTGTGCGATGAGGCTACGCCAGCGCGGCTGGCCCCAGGTTGATCAAACCGGACCGGCCAGAATCCACTGGGTAAAACTGGGCGCCAGGCACCCTCCTGATGCTTCCCATCGGTAACTGAGGACGTGCCCCCGGGGTCCCGAAGCCGATACCTCCACGCGGTGCCTGCCTGCCGGTACTCAGACCCAGATCAAGGCTCGGGATTGCGTGTCTGTTTTGGTCATATCTTCCGGAAACCACTACCCCTTGAAAAGACTGGGGTAGGCGGAGTTTCCGAAAGCCTTGATTTCTGGAACACACCGTAAGGGCTAGACGGCGGGGTGCAAGCTGCGCCATCGTCAACATCGCCGAGCAGTTCCGTTGCGCGGGCCCGACGTTCCGTGAAGCAATCGAGAAGCGGGCTACTTTAACCTATTTGTTCGAGGACGGCGTAGTTATCGTCAACAATATGTACGATCGCGTGTTCGCATCATCACCGGCAAAAACTGAAATAAAGCAAATACCGTGGTCATCGGTGACCGGACTCGACCTTCAGGACCGACGGATCAGGCTCATCGGCCCGCAAGGCGAAACCGAGGCCGGCACATCATGTCAAAGAAGCAGTTGGGAAAAACGAGTTGGAAGGACTACACGGCCCAGCAGCAGTTGCAAGGTGTCATACCAGCCCGCGTCGCTGTTTTCCCGCCTGAAGTCGAGGGCAAACACAAAAGCAAGAAAGGTGTGTGGACGTTCCCGCTCGTACTGCTCGCCATCGTTGCAGGTGTTCCGTTCTTCAAGGGAGGCGGGAGCCTTGCGGCAGCAGGGCTTCCCGGTCTGGCCGCCATCGCGCCCGATGCGGTTGATCTCGCCATCCGCAACAACCCGCAGTGGTCAGCCGGCACCCGGCTCAGATTGATTGGAGTGGCGGTCGCGATGAACGCAACCCCTACGGTTGCCCTCACCGGGCTGTTCGGATTTCAGCAAAACAGCGCAGCGTCGTTGTGGTTCATCCCGATCTATTGGGCCGAAACACTCGGAACCCGGGATTGGCAGATCAAGACTCTGGCGGACATGATCGCAGACAACGAGAACCATCCGTCCGTGCCGAAGTAATATAACGCACGTCCTCCAGAAAAGTCCGAAATTCTTGAGTTTCGCTACGCTGCGTAGCTGATGCCGCAGCAAGTCTACGGTTTCTGTTTTCCGTAACATTCGAGCATGGCACGTGCAACGTCTGGCGAAGTCGGCCACACGCCGCCCAGTTCGCCGGAATTACGCTGATACCTGTCCAACGCGTTCACGTCCGGCTGCACGGGCTTATCGCCGTCCAGAAACACCACGCCCACGGCGTCACTCGGCAGCTTGGCGATGAAGCTTTCGGCGTCTTCGATCATGCCACGGATACGGCGGTGCAAGCCGCGCACGTCGATCGGCTGCTCGGTCGCCAACACTCGGAATTCTTCCGCCGTAAACCGGCTGTGCCGCGTGATCTCCGCCAGCATTTCCTCCGGCGTGGTGCCGGGAAATTTCCCGACTGCCGCCGCGACCACGGCCCCAAGCGGCAGAATGTTTTCGTGGATGGTGACAAGATCGACGATATCGCGCGGCGCACGTCTGTCTGCCGCAGCCGATGCTTTGTTCGTGGCAAGATCGACGGGGTGCAGCACGTAGACGAATAACTCGTCCGGCTGCGTCGGGAAAAAACGAAAGGCGGAGTCCGTCACCCACTCGAGCTGCATCCGCTCGCCCGCTTTGTCGATTGTCGCCTCGTGCTTCCTGGTGCGTTGGGTCGGTGGCCATGTAATGGTATATCCGGCTGCCGCGAGCACGGCTTCGTCCGCCTTAACGGCACTTTCCTGCCGCTCGATGGAGTCGTGGAAAATGTCGATATCTGCCGAGAAGCGCGGGCCTTGGCGGTTGATGGCGATGCCGCCCGCGATGTCGCTGTCAGGGCTGCGCTGCGCCGCCAGCAACCGCAACACGTCCGACTGAAACTTACTGATGGGCACGGCAAAGCGCCTCGATCCGCTCCGCCAGCCGCCGTCCCTCCATGCGGCCATGCGTGCGCAGCGCAGCGGTGATCGCCAGCGCGTCAGCCTGGGTCGGGTTCTTGATCGGGCGCATGTTCCACAGGGCAACTGAGCCGAAGTCCCGAAATGCCCGCTCATAGAGCGCCTTTACATCGTCGGTGCGGTCGTCACTCATGGCGAAGTCCTTCTGCTGGTTATTGTAGCATGGCGGCGCCTCGCCTCACGGCCAATTTGATCTCGATCAATGCGCCCATCCGTGCCACCTGATTGATGCGCGGCAAGGACCCTGGCCCGTCCCGTTCCGGCGGGCGGTCGCGCGGCCTCGAACGAAAGACGACAGCGATGGCCCGAGAGACCTCACTCGAGCCGCCCAGCACGACTCCGCCCCTGGCGACCGGCGACGCCGGCCTGCCCGCCGTCATCCCCGCGCCGCTCCCACCGCCATTGCGCCGCCGCTCGCTCTGGCGACGCATCGCCCTGGTCGCGGTCGTCGTGGCCGCCGGTGCGGCCGGCGCGATCTATTGGTTCACCCATAACGGGCCGGCACTGCCGACCGGCATCGCCTGGTCCAACGGCCGGCTGGAAGCTGACGAAATCGACATCGACACCAAGTTCCCCGGCCGCATCGCCGCCATGCTGGCCGACGAGGGCGATATGGTGCATGCCGGTCAGGTGGTCGCGCGCATGGACACGCGCGACCTCGAGGCCTCGCTCCAGCAGGCCGAGGCGCAGATCGCCCAGGCGGAGCACAGCATCGCGGCGGCGCGTGCCGAGCTGGAGCAGGCGACCAGCCAGGTCAAGCTGATGGCGCAAGAGTTGCAGCGGGCCCGTACCCTGCTGCCGAAAGGTTTTGAGACCCAGCAGGTGGTGGATCAGCGACAGTCGCAATTCGACGTGGCCCGCGCCACGGTCACCGCGGCGCAGGCGAGAATCGACGCCGCCATCGCGGCGCGCGATGCCGCCACGCACAACGCGGAACTCATTCGCGTCAACATCGCCGACAGCACATTGGTGGCGCCCAAGGGCGGTCCGATCCAGTACCGGCTCGCCAATGTGGGCGAGGTGCTCGGTGCCGGCGGCCGGGTCTTCACGATGCTCGACATGAGCTACGTTTATATGGACATCTTCCTGCCCACATCCGAAGCGGGGCGGATCAAGCTTGGCGTCGATGCACGCATCGTGCTCGATGCGCTGCCGAACGCGCCGGTTCCGGCCAAGGTGGTGTTCGTGGCCAGCCAGAATCAGTTCACGCCGAAGATGGTGGAAACCAAGGCCGAGCGCGACAGGCTGATGTTCCGCGTGCGCGTGCGCATCGATCCCGGCTTGGCACAGGCGCAGGCCGCGGAAATCCGCGCGGGGCTGCCAGGGCTGGCGTATATTTTGCTCGACCCCAACGTCGCCTGGCCGGCCGCTTTGCAGCCGCCCGCACCCTGATGACGACTGCCGGCCCGCAAGCGGCCGCGGTGGCGGATCTCACGCACCGCTATGGCCGCCGTGTTGCCCTGCAAGGCGTGACACTCGATCTGCCGACCGGCGGCTTCGTCGCCCTGATCGGCCCCGACGGCGTCGGCAAGTCCACGCTGCTCGGCATTCTGGCGGGTGCCAAGCAAATCCAATCCGGTCAGGTTCGTGTGCTCGGCGGCGACATGCGCGATGCGCGCCACCGCCGCGCCATCTGCGCCCGCATCGCCTACATGCCGCAGGGGCTGGGGCGGAACCTGTATCCCGATCTCAGCGTGCGCGAGAACATCACCTTCTTCGCGCGCCTGTTCGGCCAAAGCACGGCGGCGCGCGAGCCGCGCATCCGCGACCTGCTGGAGAGCACGGGGCTGGCGCCATTCGAGCATCGCGCGGCGAAGCAGCTTTCCGGCGGGATGCGCCAAAAACTCGGGCTGTGTTGCGCGCTGGTGCACGATCCCGACCTGCTGATTCTGGACGAGCCGACCACCGGCGTCGATCCGCTGTCGCGCCGGCAGTTCTGGGACCTGATCGGACGGATGCGCGAGCAGCGCCCTGGCATGACGGTCATCGTCGCCACCGCCTACATGGAGGAAGCCGAGCGCTTCGAACAGGTCATCGCGGTGAACGCCGGCGCCATCCTGGCGAGTGGAACGCCGGCCGAGATCAAGGCCCAGGCGGGATGCGCCACGCTGGAGGACAGCTTCATCGCCCTGTTGCCCGCCGCGATGCGCGCCGGACATCGGGCGCTGCACATCCCGCCTCGTGTTGCGATCGCGGCCGAACCGGCGATCGTGGCGCACGACCTCACCCGCCGTTTCGGCAACTTCACCGCCGTCGATCGCGTCAGCTTCACGATTGAGCGCGGCGAGATCTTTGGCTTTGTCGGCTCGAACGGTTGCGGCAAGACCACGACGATGAAGATGCTGACCGGCCTTTTGCCGGCGACTTCGGGTGCGGCTGCGCTGTTCGGCCAGGCGGTCGACGGCACCAGTGCCGCATTGCGCCGGCGCGTCGGCTATATGTCGCAGTCGTTTTCGCTCTACACCGAGCTGACCGTCCGGCAAAACCTGGTGCTGCATGCACGGCTGTTCCACCTGCCGGCGGATGACGCGCGCCAACGCATCGCGATGCTGATCCAGCAGTTCGGCCTCGCCGAACATGTTGATACGGAGGCCAGTGCGCTGCCGCTTGGCATTCGTCAGCGGCTGTCGCTGGCGGTCGCGATCGTGCATGAGCCGGAGCTGTTGATCCTGGACGAACCAACCTCCGGCGTCGATCCATTGGCGCGCGACGCGTTCTGGCAACTGCTGGTCGGTCTTTCGCGCGACCATGGCGTGACGATTTTCGTCTCGACCCATTTCATGAACGAGGCGGAACGCTGCGACCGGATCGCCATGATGCATGCGGGCCGCGTGCTGGCGACGGGCACGGCCGCGGAGCTGATCGCGGATCGCGGCACGACCACGCTGGAGGAGGCGTTCATCGCCTATCTCCAACAGACGGAAGACGTGCTACCCACGGCACCAATGCCGGCGCGCCCACCAGCATACGCGGCGGATGGACGCGGGGTGAGCGGGTTCAGTCTGCGCCGGCTGCTTGCCTATACGATCCGCGAAGCGCTGGAGCTGTGGCGCGATCCCGTGCGACTCGGCTTCGCCGTACTCGGTACTGCCTTTCTGATGCTGGCCTTCGGCTTCGGCATCAACACCGATATCGACAACGTCACCTTCGCCGCACTCGACCGCGACCAGACGACGGAAAGCCGCGCCTATCTTAACGAATTCAGGGGGGCGGCCTATTTCACCGAACGCCGGCCGATCACCGACATCGCCCAGATGGAGCATCGCCTGGCGAGCGGCGAGCTTCAGTTGGCGATCGAGATTCCGGCCGGTTTCGGGCGCGATCTGCGTCGCGGCAGAACCCCCGAAGTGGCGGTGTGGATCGACGGCGCCATGCCGTTCCACGCGGAGAGCGTCCGCGGCTACGTGCAGGGCGTGCACGCGCGGTTCATGGCCGATCTCGCCGCGGTACGCACCTCCGGCCAGGCCAACCAACTGGCCTCGATCGAAACCCGCTTCCGCTACAACCAGGACTTCGACAGCGTCAAGGCGATGGTTCCCTCGACGATGTCGATGCTGCTGGCGCTGATCCCCGCGATTCTGATGGCGCTGGCGGTGGTGCGCGAAAAGGAGCTGGGCTCGATCACCAATCTCTACGTCACGCCGGTGCGCCGGATCGAGTTCATTCTCGGCAAGCAACTGCCGTATGTGGGGCTTGCCATGCTGGACTTCGCGGTTCTCGCCACGATGGTGGTGTTGATCTTCGGCGTGCCGTTGAAGGGCAGCCTGACGGCGCTGACCGTCGGTGCGCTGATTTATGTCTCGGCGACGACAGCCTATGGGCTGCTGATCTCGAGCTTCGCCAGCACCCAGATCGCGGCCCTGTTCGGCACGGCGATCCTGACGGTGCTGCCGGCGACGCAGTTCTCCGGCATGCTGGTGCCGGTTTCGACGCTGTCGGGTTTTCCGCTGTTGATGGGGCGGCTGTTTCCGATGACCTACTTCCTGCCGATCAGCGTCGGCACCTTCACCAAGGCGCTCGGCTTCAGCGAACTCGGACCCACGATGCTACGGCTCGCTCTGTTCGTCCCGGTGCTGACGCTGATGAGCCTCAGCCTGCTGCGCAAGCAGGAGCGCTGAGGATGCGTTGCGGGATAACTGCTTTAACCAGCGCGGTGCGCCCATCGTCATGGCCGGCGAAGGCCGGCCATCCACGTCTTTCCCCGATGCCGGCAGCAAAGACGTGGATGGCCGGGCCAAGCCCGGCCATGACGATAGGGGGCGAGCCGCGGCCGGGGCTGATTCACTTGTTTCGCAACGGGCCCTGAGCCGATGCGTCAGGCGCTGGAGAACATCTTCTGGCTGGGGACCAAGGAGGTCCGCAGCATGCTGCACGACTTCGCCTTGCTGGGACTGGTGATCTACAGCTTCTCGCTGGCGATCTATGCCCAGGCGCAGGGCACCACGGGGGAATTGCACAGCGCGGCAATCGCGATTGTGGACGAAGACCACTCGCAATTGTCGCGCGACATCGCGAGGGCATTTCTGCCGCCGTACTTCCAGCCCGCCGTCCTGGTGCCGCCGCAGGACATCGAGCGGCTGCTCGATACCGCCATCTACACATTCGTGCTCGATGTCCCGCCGCATTTCGCGCGCGATGTGGCAGCGGGGCGGACCCCCGCGGTACAGGTCAACGTGGACGCGACCGCCGCAATGCAGGCCGGGATCGGTGCCGGCTACATCCAGCAGATCCTGACAAGCCAGATCGAACGGTATGCCACAAGGTCGGACGACGTGGCCGTCGATCCTGTGACGCTGGTGATGCACGTGGCGTACAATCCGAATGTGCTCACTTCCTGGTTCAACAGCATCATGGGCATCGTCAACAACGTGACCATGCTGTCCATCATCCTCTCCGGTGCCGCCGTGGTGCGCGAGCGCGAGCACGGCACGATGGATCACCTGCTGATCATGCCGCTGACGCCCTTGCAGATCGCCATGGCCAAGATCGTGGGCAACGGATTTGTCATCACCGTGGCGACATGGCTGTCGTTGACCTCGGTCGTGCGCCTGCTGCTGCATATCCCGGTGCAGGGATCGGTGCCGCTGTTCATCGCGGGCGTCATGATCTACCTGTTCTTCTCGACGTCCATCGGCATTTATCTCGGCACCATCGCGCGATCGATGCCGCAGCTCGGCCTGCTCTTCATTCTCGTCGCCGTGCCGATGATGCTGCTGTCCGGTGCCAATACCCCAATCGAGAGCATGCCTCTCGCGCTGCAGTACATCATGCAGGCTTCCCCGGCGACGCATTTCGTTGCCTTCGCGAAGTCTATCCTGCTGCGTGGCGCGGGCATCGATGTGGTCTGGCCGCAGTTCCTGGCGGTATTAGGCATTGGGGTGGTGTTCCTCGCCCTTGCGCTGCGCCGTTTCAGGCTTATCACCGCCGCGAGCATCGCATGATGCGCTGCGCCTTGTTGGCCGCCCTGGCGCTGCTGTCCGCCTGCGCCCCGCCGCGTCCTCCGCCTTTACTGCTGGACGCACACGTGCCGCCGTTCGCCCGCGTCCCGTATGAGCCGTTGTCGCGCGATGCCGTCGTGGCAATCGCCTTGCGCGAGTGGCGGCTGTTTGGCTCGCCGGTGGACGACAATCCGCCCGGCAGCTACCGGCCGGCCACGCAAGAGGACAAGCCCGAGCGGCAGCAGGGATTATGGCAGCGTGTCGGCGAGTACTGGTGGCTTGCGATGAACGCCGGTGCGCCGGACGCCGCCTTGACCGGCAAGCACGATGCGAACGGCGTTGTGTTTCCTGCGAGCGAAGACGGCAACTATGCCTGGTCGGCCGCCTTCGTCTCCTATGTCATGCGCATCGCCGGCGCCGGCGCACACTTCCCCTATTCCGCCAGCCATTCGGACTACATCGACATCGCCAAACAGATGAAGCTCGGTCGGACATCGGGTTGGTCGATCGTCGCCGAGCGCCCCGAGGACTATGCGCCGCGGCCAGGCGACCTGATCTGCCTCGGCCGCGGCGAAGCGCGCAATCTGCGCTATGACGATCTGCCGGCCGGACATTTCCCGGGGCATTGCGATGTCGTGGTGGATACTTCTGTGCCGGGTCAGATCAGCGTGGTGGGCGGCAACGTCAATGATGCGGTGACAATGAAGCACGTGCCGGTCACGCCCGACGGCAAGCTGGTGACACCGGACGGGCAGGTCGTCGATACCCGTTACCCGTGGATGGTCGTGCTGCGTCTGACTGCCGGGGTGCCGGTCGCCTAGCCGTCAAAGTTCCGGTCCCTGCTACCCTCGCAGCGACAGCCGCTTCCTGCCGGGTTTGACGCTGCTCGGCTCGTCCGTCGCCGGTGCCGGCTCCACGGCGGGAGGCGGTTCCTCGGCGGCCGGCGGCGGCGACTCGGGCGGGTGATCCGCTTCGGCGGCCGCGGCTCGCGCCTCATAGTCCACCGCCATTGCGAGCAGTCGTTGCCGCGAGGCCTCACGATCGGTGACCGATTCGGCCATCTCACGGAAACGTGCTGCCTCCGAGCGAAGAAACTTCGGTGTCATTGGCCTATCCTTCCGGGGTTAGGGCAACCCTGACAGGTATGCGCATGCCGCGCGCAACGCGCAAGTTCCGTCCCAGGCTCGATATCTGGCAGCCAGTTTGCCTACGAGACCGGCTCGCCGCCGCTTCGATCGGCAAGCTGCGTAACGGCAAGCGTGAAATTGAGATCGGCGGTTTGATCCAGATCAAGGCGCCGGCACGGCTGACAGCCTCAACTTGCTCGTTCGCGGCCACCGAGAGGAGTCGAATGCGGCAAGCTGTGACGTCGATTGCGTTCGCCGGCCTGCTCGTGGTCGCGGCCGGCACCGCACTGTCACAACCGATGACCGGGCCGGGTCCGCTCGCGCACGGACCGGGTGCAGGGTTGATGGGGCAGGGTTGGAATCGGGCCGATCCGACCGGTTATCTTGACCGGCTGAAAGCGGCTCTCGGCATCACCCCGGGGCAGGAGCCGGCGTGGAACGAGTACGCAGACACGGTCAAGGGTGTCGCCTGGCAAATGCAGGGCGTGCACCAGATGATGAACAGAACGATCGATACCGCAACCTCGCAGGAACGGCGAGACATGATGGATCGGATGGCCCAGGCGCGGCGGCGGGCATCCGATATGGTGCGCGCAGCGGCCGAGGCGTTGCTGACGGCACTGGATGCCACACAGCGGAACACCGCTGCGGACCGGCTGCCCGGCCTTGCCGGTCCGGGCTACGTCACGATGGAACGCATCGGGTCGGAGCCCCGCACGCCCTGAGCGTCTGGCCCTGCGCCCGATCGTGGGCATCAAATACAGCGCTACCGCTGCCGCCAAGGCAATCCTACGGCCTTCCAGCCAGTCGCCACCCCACGATGCCCTGCGGCATCGACACCCCCCTCGAACCCATCGGCGACGTTGTAAACATGCGGGAAACCCGCCGCCTGCGCCGCCTCCGCCGCTGCGAAACTGCGCTGGCCGCTGCGACAGATGAAGTAAATGCGGTGCTCCGCAGTGAAGCCGGCCTCCTTCAACTGGTCCGCAAAGGCCGCATTGGGCGCCATGGTCGGATAGACCTGCCACTGGATCGGCACCACCTGCTTGCCGGCCGGTGACAGGTCCGGCAGGCCGACGAAATTCCACTCTGCGTCCGTCCGCACATCCACGAGCTGCGCCTTGGGGTCCTTTTGCAGGGCTTCCCAGACCCGTCCAGGCGGCACATTCTGAACCATGGCAAGAACTCCGGCAGCATGAGGATGGCGATGACGCAACTCTACCACGGTTCGCGCTGGCAGGAGGATTTGGCGGCGTCCATCGGCCAGACGCCACTGATCAAGCTGCGCGGCGCCTCCGAGGCCACCGGCTGCACCATCCTCGGCAAGGCGGAGTTCATGAATCCCGGCGGGTCGGTGAAGGACCGCGCCGGCCTCTACATCATTGCCGATGCCGAGAAGCGCGGCGCGCTGAAGCCCGGCGGCACCATCGTGGAAGGCACCGCCGGCAACACCGGCATCGGCCTCACGCTGGTCGGCAACGCGCGCGGCTATAGCTGCGTCATCGTGATGCCGGAGACGCAGAGCCAGGAAAAGATCGACTTCCTGCGCATGATCGGCGCCGACCTGCGCCTGGTGCCGGCCAAGCCGTACCGCGATCCCGGAAACTATGTGCACGTTTCGCGCCGAATGGCGGAGGAGACCGGCGCGGTGTGGGCCAACCAGTTCGACAATCTGGCCAATCGCGAGGGCCATCGCACCCACACCGGTCCGGAGATCTGGGAGCAGACCGATGGCAAGGTCGATGCGTTCACCTGCTCCTGCGGCACCGGCGGCACGCTGGCCGGTGTCGGCATGGCGCTGAAGGCGCACAACCCGAAGGTGCGGATCGTGCTGGCTGATCCCGAAGGCAGCGGACTGTATGGCTGGGTCAAGCGCAACGATCTGACGATCGAGGGCAGCTCGATCACCGAGGGCATCGGCAACTCGCGCGTCACGGCCAACCTCGATGGCGCGCCGATCGACGATGCGGAACGCATACCGGACGCAGAGGCGCTGGCGCACATCTACGATGTGCTGATCCATGAGGGGCTGTCGGTCGGGACGTCATCCGGCATCAACATCGGCGCGGCGGTGCGGGTGGCGAAGCAGCTTGGTCCGGGCCACACCGTGGTCACTATACTCGCGGATGGCGGCTCGCGGTATCAGTCGAAGTTGTTCAACCCCGAGTTCCTGCGTTCGAAGAACCTGCCGGTGCCGGAATGGTTGGCTTGAAAGGACTCGGCCCCGCGCCGACGGAAATCAGCGGGCCCGCGGCACCCCGGTAGGTCCGGGACGATACAGGTCAATCAAGACCCGCGCGCCGGAAGGCCTCCAGGTAATGCTCGCGCTCGGTTTCCTGCGGGATCGGCAGTTCGCTGGCGATATGGGCGAGCGAGAGGTTGGGTTGAACGCAGCGCAACTGCTGGAGCGCGGACTTGGCAAGATCGATCTCGCCAGCCATGGCCGCCGCGGCAGTGAGCACCCGGTGGGCGCCGACGAGGTCGAAACGCTCACGGACGGCTTCTCGCGCCAGGCGAATAGCCTCATTGTAGTTACGTCCGACGAACTCCGCATAGGCGGCCACGGCGCTGAAGATCGCGGAGAACGGATCGCGAGGGCTGAGTCGCAAAGCCCGTCGCGCGGCGGCGGCGCCTTCCTGCCAGCGCCCGCAGTATGAAAGCACCAAGCCGCAGAAGCCGTATGCGACCGAGAAGTTCGGATTGAGACGCAGTGCCAGCTCGGACTCGGCGAGCGCTTCATCGAAGCGACCCCGAAACACGTGAACATGAGCCAGTGCGAGATGCGCCCACGGATCCTCGCTGTCCGCCCGTACCGCCGCCGCGGCGAGTCGTTCGGCTGCCGGTACCGCTGTGGCCCGGTCTTCCCAACCCATGTGGGCACCGAACGTATGGTTGGCCGCCAGAACGCCGAGCGCCTGGCCGTAGTTCGGGTCGATGGCGATCGCCTTCTCGAGCAGCGCCTGCGCCAGGACGTTGTCTTCGCGTGTCAGCCGCC